>LWDU01037650.1_pt1 | contig 127450 bp, 117 predicted proteins | sample 727161 | NCBI WGS metagenome assembly LWDU01 (sample SAMN04566230, study PRJNA314399) | hydrothermal vent metagenome | isolation source: deep sea hydrothermal plume seawater | place: Mexico: Gulf of California, Guaymas Basin | collected 2004-07-11
GCGTCGCCTTCGCCTTGATGAAATACCAGGAGAACTATTGCGCCCCCAGGCTCTCATGAGCCTTGTTAGGCACCATAGAATCTCCCACAAAGGCCCGCTCCCACAAATCCGGCTGCCGTAGAAGTGCTGTGCCAAGCGATGACCCTTTCCAATCCGATCTTTCAGCCAGTGAACTCCTATGAATGACGAGACTTCCAACAGTAACGACAGCCGCACCGCGGGCCAGCCTGAAGTGAAAGCGGGCGAGACCGATGTTACCAGCGGCACCGCGAAGAAGGCCGCTACTAAAGCGCCGCGCAAGAAAGCGGCGGCGAAGAAGGCCACCGCGAAGAAAGCGACAGCTAAAAAGGCGACGGCCAAGAAAGCAGCCGCCAGAAAAGCCCCGGCTAAAAAGGCGAGCACGCAGACAGCGGCTAAGAAGGCCACCGCGAAGAAAGCGGCGCCCAAAAAAGCCGCCGCCAAGCGCCAGGCGAAGCCGGCGTCGGTGGTGATCGTGGGCGCCGGCTTTGCCGGGCTGGGCATGGCGATCCGGCTGAAGCAGGCGGGGGTCAATGATTTCGTGATTCTGGAGCGGGGCGACCGCGTCGGCGGCACCTGGCGGGACAACACCTACCCGGGCGCCGCCTGCGACATTCCGTCCAATCTGTACTCCTATTCGTTCGCGCCCAACCCGGAGTGGTCGCGCAGCTTCTCCGGCAGCAACGAGATTCTCGATTACATCCACTATCTGGTGGACGAATTCGATCTGGAAAAACACATTCGCTTCAACTGCAATGTCACCGATTTGTCGTTCCAGGAAAAAGCCGGCCTGTGGGAAGCCACGCTGGAAAAAGGCGAAGTGGTACGCGGCCGCACCGCGGTGATGGCCCAGGGGCCGTTGTCCAACGCCAGCTTCCCGAACATCGAAGGCCTGGAGGAGTTCGAGGGCAAGAAGATTCACAGCGCGCGCTGGGACCACGACTACGACTTCACCGGCAAGCGCGTGGCGGTGATCGGCACCGGCGCCAGCGGCATTCAAATTGTTCCGGAGCTGGTAAAAACCGTGGGCAAGTTGAAAGTGTTCCAGCGCACACCGGGCTGGGTGGTGCCGCGTCCGGATTTCAAAACGCCGGACTGGCACAAGAAGCTGTTCAAGAAGATTCCCGCCAGCCAGAAGGCGGTGCGCCAGGCGCTGTTCTGGACCCACGAAACCATGGCCATGGCGGTGATCTGGAACTCGCCGCTGACCCGCGTCGCCGAGCGCCTCAGCCTGGCGCACCTGCATAACCAGGTGGAAGACGACTGGATGCGCCGGCAATTGACCCCGGACTTCCGCATCGGCTGCAAACGGGTGCTGGTCTCCAACGACTATTACCCCGCCCTGCAGAAAGAGAACGCTGAGCTGATCACCTGGCCGATCGCGCGGCTGGCGCCGAACGGCATCCGCACCTCGGACGGTGTCGAGCACCAGCTGGATTGCATCGTGTTCGCCACCGGCTTCGACGTCAGCAAGAGCGGCACGCCGTTCCCGGTGAAAGGCCTGGACGGCCGGCGGCTGGACGAGGAGTGGCACGGCGGCGCCCAGGCCTACAAGAGCATCAACGTGGCCGGCTACCCGAACCTGTTCCTCACCTTCGGCCCCAATTCCGGACCCGGCCACAACTCGGCGCTGGTGTATATGGAGTCCCAGCTCGACTATGCGGTGAAGGGCATTCTGCGCATCCTCGACGGCAATCTGAAAATGCTGAACGTGAAGGAAGACGTGCAGCAGCGTCATAACCAGCGCCTGCAAAAGCGCCTCGCCAAGACCAACTGGAACTCCGGTTGCAAGAGCTGGTACCTCACCGAGGACGGCTTCAACGCCACCATGTTTCCGGGCTTCGCCACCCAGTACCAAAGGCAGATGGCGCAGTTCGAGGAGCAGGACTATCAGCTGGTGCCTGCCTGAAGGGAGGATCGCGCCAGCGGATTGGCCGTAGCGACGACGGAACGGCCCACTCTGCACTTTCGGTGACGGGCGGGCGAAGGCATTATTGCCCCCCAGGAAAAGATGCCATTGAGCAATGTAAGCCTGGCCGCCCGGCAGCCGCGTAAAGCGCGCTGGCGGCGGACCGGCGCTGGAGGTAGTAATGTCCAATAACCATTTCGACGTGCTGATTATCGGCGCCGGTTTGTCCGGGGTGGGCGCGGCGTGTCACCTGAGCCGTCAGTCCCCGGATCGCAGTTTCGCCCTGATCGAGCGCCGCAAGCGCATCGGCGGCACCTGGGACCTGTTCCGCTATCCCGGCATCCGCTCGGATTCCGACATGTACACCCTGGGCTATAACTTCCGCCCCTGGACCGAGCCCAAGGTGCTCGCCGACGGCCCGTCGATCCGCGAATACATCGCCGACACCGCCGCCGAATACAACATCGACGACAAGATCTATTTCGAGCGCCGCATGGTCGATGCGGACTTCTCCACCCGCGACGGTCTGTGGACGGTGCGCGTGGAAAACGAAGGCAGCGGTGAAAGCGAAATCTTCACCTGCCAGTTCCTGCTCTGCTGCACCGGCTACTACAACTACGACGCCGGCTACACACCGGATTTCCCCGGCGCCGATCAGTTCAAGGGGCGTCTGATACACCCCCAGCAGTGGCCGGAGAATCTCGACTACAGCGGCAAGAAAGTGGTGGTGATCGGCAGTGGCGCCACCGCGGTGACTCTGGTGCCGGCGATGGCCAAGGACGCCGAGCACGTCACCATGCTGCAGCGCTCGCCGACCTACATCGCCACCGTGCCGGAGCGCGACGAACTGTCGGTAAAGCTGCGCCGCTTCCTGCCGGAAATGGTGGTCTACCGCATGGCGCGGGCCCGTAACATCGGCCTGCAGCGTCTGGTGTACCGGCTGTCCAAGCAGCGTCCGGGTCTGGTGCGCCGCGCCCTGCTGGCCGCCGCCCGCCGCCAGCTCGGCGACGACATCGACATGAAGCACTTCCGGCCCAGCTATAACCCCTGGGACGAGCGCCTGTGCGCGGTGCCCAACGGCGACCTCTTCAAGGTGCTGCGCCGCGGTGAAGCGTCCATCGTCACCGATCACATCGATACCTTCACCGAAAACGGCATTCGCCTGAAGTCCGGCGAAGAGCTGGACGCGGACATCGTGATCACCGCCACCGGCCTGGACCTGCAGCTGCTGGGCGGCGCCGAGCTGTCGGTGGACGGCCAGACCCGCGAGCCCCGCGACGTGCTGGTGTACAAAGGCGTGATGCTGCGCGACGTGCCCAACATGGCGATGGTGTTCGGTTACACCAACGCGTCCTGGACCCTGAAGGCGGACATCGCCGCCGAGTACGTGTGCCGGCTGCTCAACTATATGTCCCGCAAGGGGCTGCAGCAGGTCACCCCGAAGGACCACGACGGCAGCGACACCGACAAGACCTTCCTGGACCTGCAGTCCGGCTACGTTCAGCGCGCCGCCCACCGGCTGCCGCGCCAGGGCGACAAGGCACCCTGGAAGGTGCTCAGCAACTACCTCTACGATCTGCCGCGCCTGCGCTACGGCCGGCTCAACGATGACGCCCTGGAGTTCGTCAAGGCGGAAGGCGGCAAACGCCGCCGCCTGGGCGTGTCACGCGGCTGACAACGACGCAGTCCGCCATCGTTGAACGCCCGCCGCCCGGCGGGCGTTTTCGTTCGCGGGCGCTGTCATTTAGTTGTCACGGTAATTGTCGTCGGAAAAATTCATAATCGGGCTCCCCATTAGAACCGCCAACATCGGAGCCCTCCATGAGCAAAGCCGCGACATCCGCTTCGGATTTGCCGGGACGCCTCGCCGGCGCCGCCTGCGATCAGGACGAAACCGTACTTTCCTTGCTTGAAGGTCAGACCAGCCTGACCCCGGACCAGGTGCACCAGGTGCGCGTGGCCGTGAAGCGGCTGCGGGCGATCTGGCGGGTGATGGCCGGTGTGGTCGATAAGAAGACCGCGCGGCGGCAGGACAAAGCCCTGCGCATGGCGGCACGGGCCCTGGCCGGCGCCCGCGATACGCAGGTGATGGGCGAAACCCTGGAGAGTTTGCGCAAAGGCGCCCGCGACTACGAAAGCGAGGCCATCGACACGGTGCGCGCCCAGGCCCTGGCGGCCGAGCAGGAACTGGCGTCGCCGGCGATGCCGGAAGGCCTGGAAGGCGTGTTCCGGGCCGACCTGTACTTGTGGCGCAACCTGAACATCGAAGGCGACAACGCGGAGCTGATCAAGAAAGGCTTTGGGCGGCTCTACGCCGAAGGCCGGCAGCAAGGGCTGGAAGCGGTGGTCGAGAACCAGCCCGCCCTTTGGCACCAGTTCCGCAAGCGGGTTAAGTATCAGCTCTATCAGCTGGAACCGTTGGAAAGCGCCCTGGACGATTCCGCCCTTTCACTGAAGGAGTTTCGCAAGCTGGGCAAGCTGCTCGGCGAGCTGCACGACCTGCACGTGCTCGACGAGCATCTGCGCAAGCGCAAAAAAGACAGCGAGGATAAAGAACCCTTCGTGATCGTGCGCCAGCTGATCGCCCGACTCGAGGCGGACCGGGTGGCGGAGTGCCGCAAGCGCACCCGCCGCTGCTACAGCCTCAAGCCCAAGGCGTTCCGCAAAGCCCTGGCCGGCGCGGCCGGCGCCGCCTGAGCGGGTCTCAGTCCCGCTCTTCGTCGCCGTCCTCGTCCTCTTCGGGTTCCAGGTTCGGCTCGAAGGCGCGCTTCGCATCCGGCAGGGCGACCGTGTCGCCCACCGCGATACCCTGGTGTGCGGTGAGCCGCTTGCCGGTTTCCGGGTCGATCAACGCCACCACGTCCCCGTAGCTGGTGCCGTCGGTGTAGGCGTCCACCCGCACCCGCGCCACCAGGCCCTGGAAACGGGCCGACAGCACGCTGCCCTTGTGCGGCGTGGCGTCGATGTTCGGGTCCTTCGCGTAGTACTCGGCGACGCTCTGGTCGCCGGGTGAATCCCATTCAATGGCTCTCATTCAGTACGCTCCATGTGGTGTGACGCTTCACCGGACAGAGTGCGCGGCCGCGCCGGCTTCGACAACACAGGGGCGCGCTGCAAACGCAAACTCCTGTAAAGAGCGCCGGTTCAGACGACGTTATCCAACTCCGGATAGTGGCGGAAGATGCCGCTCTCGTTGAACGGCTGGCGCCGTTCGGATTGCAGATACGTCTTGATGCCGGGTCGCTCGGCGACCCGCTCGACCAGCGTCAGCGTTCTGGGGATGCGCGCCTTGTGCGTTTTCATGGCTCTGGGAAACGCGTACTGCAGCCCGCGAACAACCTGAAAAAGCGACAGGTCCGCGTAGCAGTGCTCGCCGCCGGCCAGATATTCCGGCCCGGCCGGGTTCAGTTGCAGGACCCGCTCGAAATAATCGAGAAAGCGGGGCAGCCGCTGTTGGTGAAAGACAGCCGCGCGCCGCCGCGCTTCCCCCTCCTGTTGGTGGTAATACAGCGACGGACCGATCGGGTGATGACTATCGTGGATCTCCGCCACCCAGTCGCTCAGTGTCAGCTGCAGACCGTGGATCCAATAGCGCGCCGGCTCGTTGTCGGGCACCAGGGCCAGGGGCGGGCCGAGGAACTGGAGAATATTCGCCACATGGGAAATCACCAGATTGCCGGCTTTCAGAAAGGGCGGCGCGAACGGCGGGCGCGGGGTGGCGTCACCGTTGAGGTAGCTGTCGATGGCGGGCAGGCCGAGACCGTCGCGGGCGTCGCCCAGCCCCACATCGAGATAGGGCGCGCCGGCATCTTCCAGGGCGAGTCGGACGAACTCGCCGCGTCCTTGAATGCCGGGCCAGTAGAAGAGTTCATAGCGCATGGTTTTCCTCCCAGCGCGGCCCGGATGGGCTCGTTGCTGGAACGGTAGTTCAAAGCGCGGGCGCTGACAAATCTATTCTCATTGCGGTTTTACGGTGTGATGCCGGGCTGATCGCGCAGCAACTCAACCAGCCAGTCGACGAACACTTTCACCTTCCCGGACAGGTGCCGGTTATGGGGATAGACCACGGACATCAGTGACGGGGCCGGCCGGTAGTCGGGGAGCACTTCCACCAGTTCGCCCCGGCGCAGGTGATCCGCCAGGCCGTGCAGCGGTGCCTGGACCAAACCGAGCCCGGCCAGCGCCGCCGCCATGTACGCCTCGGTGTTATCCGTGGTGATGCGGGCGGGCAGGGTGATCTCGCGCACCACGCCGTGCTCAAGGTATTCCCAGGGAAGGGACCGGCCGGTGCGGCCGGCGTGATAGTGGACCGCCTGGTGGCCGGCCAGGTCCGCGGGTACCGTCGGCGTACCGAAACGTCGCAGGTAGCCGGGGGCGGCGCAGCTGATCTCCTGCAGTTCGCCAACCCGCCGTGCCACCAGACCGGAATCCGGCAACGGCCCTACCCGCAGGGCGCAGTCCAGGCCCTCCTGAATCAGGTCCACCGGCCGGTCGCTGACGCCGATCTCCAGGTCCAGTTCCGGGTATTGATCGCAGAAGGCGCGCAGCGCGGGGATAATCAGCAAGCGCGCCGGGCGGCCGGGCAGATTGATCCTCAGGCGACCGGACGGCTGCTGGCGGTCGGTAAGCATCGCCTCGGTCTCGGCCAGTGTCTCAAGCAGGTGCAGGCAGCGTTCGTAGTAGGCGCCACCATCCACCGTCACCGCGACTTGCCGGGTCGTGCGGTTGAGCAGGCGCACGCCAAGATGCGTTTCCAGTTGCTGCACGGCGGTGGTCACAGTGGCGCGGGGCATCTCCAGGGTTTCCGCCGCGCGGGTGAAGCTGCCGGCTTCCACCACCCGAGTGAAGACCTGCATGGCTTTGAAACGGTCCATGATAGTCATCCTGATTATTCAGATATCTGAATAGAGTTAATCATAAGCGCCGGTTTATCCGCCATTCCTGAATATTGCAAACTGCTTTCCCGTAATCGACAGGAGCACAGGTATGCAAGAGCGACGTCTGGGCCGCGAAGGTCCAAAAGTTTCCGCCCTGGGTCTGGGCTGTATGGGAATGAGTGATTTTTACGGCCACCGTGACGACAAGGAGTCCATTGCGACCTTGCAAGCGGCGCTGGATCAGGGCGTTACCATGATCGACACCGCCGACATGTACGGCCCGCACATCAACGAGGAGTTGGTGGGTAAAGCGATCGCCGGACGGCGCGATCGGGTCTTCCTGGCCACTAAATTCGGCGTGGTGCGCGACAACGGTGATCCGCACGCCAGGGGCGTCAACGGCAGCCCCGACTATGTGCGGCGATCCGTTGAGGGCAGCCTCAAGCGCCTGGGTGTGGATCATATCGATCTTTATTACCAGCACCGCATTGATCCCGAGGTACCCATTGAGGATACCGTGGGCGCCATGGCCCGGCTGGTCGATGAAGGCAAGGTGCGTTATCTGGGGCTCAGCGAGGCGGCACCGGAGACGCTGAGACGCGCCCACCAAGTGCATCCGATCAGCGCGCTGCAGATGGAGTATTCGCTTTGGACCCGCGACGCGGAGCAAGCAATGCTTTCGACATGCCGGGAACTGGGCGTTGGCTTTGTCGCCTACAGCCCTCTGGGGCGCGGATTTCTCAGCGGTGCGATCCGTTCCCCCGAGGATTTTGACCGCGATGATTTTCGCCGGCACAACCCGCGTTTCCAGGGTCAGAACTTCCAGCGCAATCTGGATCTCGTGGAACAGGTCAGAGTGCTCGCCGAGGACAAACAGGTACTACCCTCCCAGCTGGCGCTGGCCTGGGTACTGGCTCAAGGGGATGACATCGTGCCGATTTTCGGTACCAAGCGGCGGCGCTATCTGCAGGAAAACCTGGGAGCGCTGAGGGTCGCGCTCAGTGAGGACGACCTGCAAACCCTGGCGCGCATCTTCCCCGTGCATGCCGCCGCCGGTGAACGCTACGGTGAGACGGGAATGGCCACCTTGGGGCGCTGAGGCCCACGGGTCAGCGCTTGGGCGCGGACACCACGGGCAGGGCGTCGCAGGGCTCGGCCCATTTCGCGTCGGCGGTGAACAGGGTGTCGGTGATCTGGTGCGGGTAGACCGCCGACACCGCGCTGGTCAGGCGCTCGCGCAGGCTGTCCAGCTGGGCCAGCCCGGTGAGCGGGAAATCCGCCGGCAGCACCACATGAATCATCACGTAGAGCTGGCGGCCCGGGCGCACCATGCGCACCTGGCACTGGCGCACCGGCAGGTCGGCGAGCGCCGCGTCGATGGCGGCCAGCACCGGCCGGCGCAGCTCCCGGGGCGGTGCCCGGTTGAGCAGCTCCATGATCGCGCCGCGCGCCATGCGGATGGGTACGCTCAGGCAGAACAGCACCACCGCGATCACCAGCACCGAATCCACGTAGGGCACGATGTCGTCGCGGTCGAAGAAGCGCGCCACCGGGATCATGCAGAAGGTGAGCAGCACCCCGGAAGAGATCAGGGCGTTCACCAGCCAGTTTTCGAAATCAGCACGCATCAGCGGGCTGTCCACGTGCCGCCGGCTGCGGTGCAGCGTCCAGGCGGTCAGCGAGCAGGCGAGCGTGGCGAACACCGCGTACCCGATGGCTGGGCCGGCGACGATCTCGCGGCCGCCGGCCAGCAGCGCCAGCACCGCGTCGACCAGGGCGAACAGCGCCACGCCGAGAATCAGCAGGCCCTTGCCGGCGTTCACCAGGGATTCGAAATAGCCGTAACCGAATGGGAATTTACGGTCGTCCGGCTGGGCCGCCAGCACGCTGATGCGCACCGTCATCAGCGCGACCAGGAAGTAGATCAGGTTGAACAGGCCGTCCAGAAGGATGGCCTTGGACTGGGTCAGGGAAGCGGCGGCCACCGCGGCGACGCCCACCACGAGGGACATCACCACGGAAAGAATCAGTGCGCCGCGCTCGCTTTTCATGGCCCGCTCCGGTTGCCGTTAAAAAGCGCAGTCTAGCGCAAATCCCGGCGCCCGGAACGGCACGATGGTTACCGAGGGTTTCAGCCCTGGTCGGAGAAATCCTTGTAGGCGTCCATGGCCTTGCGGGTCAGCACCGGGCCCGCGGCCCGGGTGACCAGACGGCGGGCGCCCGGGCTGGCGGCCAGCAGGATGCCGGCGGCCAGGGCGCCGACGATCACCGTGCCGGTGTGCTCACGGGTCCATTGCGCGGCGCGGTCGCCCACCAGGGGCCGGAGGCTGTCCTCGATGCGCTCGTCCTGGCGCGAGAGGTCGCGGCTGTCCTTGCCGCCGGACGCCGGCTTGTGGGCCGCGCGTTGCACCACCACTACCAGCAGCACCGCCATGACCAGCAGGCCGAGGCCCGTGAACAGGGACGCCAGGGGCGCGCCCAGGGGCGGCGCCATGGCGAACCAGGCGGCGGCGGCCAGACAAAGCAGCGCCGCGAAGCCGGTAAGCATGGCCAGCCACACCAGCGCGTTAAGGCTGAACAGGCTGGACAGAGGGCCGCGTATATTCATCAATCAGCGGCTGATCAGTTTGCCGATCAGCAGGCCCACGCCGAAGGCGGTGAACACGCTGGTGAAGGGGCGCTCCTTGATGTGCGAACCCACTTGCTCGGCCTGGCCTTCGGCCTGACGGCGAACCTGATCGAACTGTTCGCGGGCCTGATCCACGCCGGCCTGGGCGCGCTGTTGGGAATTGCGTTTGAACGCTTCGGTGAGCGCGCCCAGATCGCGGCGCAGCTGGTCCATGTCTTTCTTGAGTGCTTCGGTTTCCGGCGATTGACTCATTACAACCTCCTGTTGTGAATAGGGATTCAGCATAGAGGATGGGGTGAGCCTCTGCCTACGGGCACATGCAAAAGATTGATAAAGCGCCGGCGACACCCTTAGAGGTTGCGGATCACCTCGTCGGTGAACTCAGACGTGGAGGCCTTGCCGCCCAGGTCCGGCGTGGTGACCTGGCCTTCGCCCACCACGAAGCGGATCGCTTTGCGCATTCTTTCCGCGTCTTCGTTGCGTTCCAGGTACTCCAGCATCATCGCCGCGCCCAGCATCAGGGCGGTGGGGTTGGCGATGTTCTGCCCGGCGATGTCCGGCGCGCTGCCGTGCACCGCTTCGAAGATGCCCTTGTGCTCGCCCACGTTGGCGCCGGGCGCCAGCCCCAGGCCACCGGTGAGACCGGCGCACAGATCGGAGAGAATGTCGCCGAACAGGTTGGTGGTGACGATCACATCGAAGCGGTGCGGGTTCATCACCAGCTGCATGGCGCAGTTGTCGACGATCATTTCCTCGTGCTCGATGTCCTCGTACTCCTTGGCGACGGAGCGCGCCACGTCCAGGAACAGCCCGGAGGTGGACTTCATGATGTTGGCTTTGTGCACCACCGTCACTTTGCGCCGGTTGAGCCGGCGGGCCGCTTCGTAGGCGAAGCGCATCAGCCGTTTGGATTCCTTGCGGGTGATCACGCTGCGCAGCTCCGCGCGCTCGCCGTCGTCGCTGACGGTCTGGCCTTCGCCGGAGTAAATCCCTTCGATGTTTTCGCGGATGGTGACGATGTCCACGTTGTCGTAACGCGAGCGCACGCCGGGGATCGACAACGCCGGGCGCAGATTGGCGAACAGGTCGAAGTGCTTGCGCAGGGTCACGTTCACCGAGCGGAAGCCCTTGCCCACCGGCGTGGTGATCGGGCCTTTCAGCGCCACCGGGTTCTTTTCAATCAGGTCCAGGGTGGCCTGGGGCACCAGGTCCTCGCCCTTGTCCAGGGCGGTTTGCCCGGCGATCGCGTAGTCATAGGTCAGGCCGCAATCGAGCGCGTCGAGGACACGGATGGTGGCGCTCATGATATCCGGGCCGATGCCGTCGCCGGGGATGACTGTAACGCGTGTTTCCGCCATGGGAACTCCTGATTGCCGGTTTTCGGGACGCTATTCAAGCAAGCGTGCGGGGGCGCCGCAAGCGAGGGCGCCGCGACCTTAGTCTATACGACCGGCACCGTCTCTGTGCAGGTGTGGCTCCCAGGGATACAAGGACCATGCCACGCTTATTTCCGCGCTGATGGGTGCCTGGCGAGCCGGCGCGCGGTGTCGACGAACTGGCCGAGCACCACGCCGGGCGCGCCTTTGCCGCGCGCCAGCAACAGCGGCAAGGTGGCGGAGGCCGGTCGTCCGTGGACCGTCAGGGGGCGCAGCAGTGCCCCATAATGGTCGTTGGCGTCCGGGTCACAGGGCACGATCGCCACCCCCAGGCCGGCCGCCACCAGGCCGGCGGCGGTGGAAAGCTGATGCGCCTGGTGGCTGACACGGGGGCGGAAATCCGCTTCCGCGCACAGCTGCGTGATGCGCGCCACGAAGCCGTCCGCCAGGCCCGCCGGCGGTAGAATAAAGGGCTCCGCGGCGAGCAGTTCCAGGGCCACGGTGCGCAGGGTGAGCAAAGGATGGCGGGGCGGCAGTATCACGCACAGGGCCTCCTCGGTGAGCGCTTCCCAGGGCAGCGTCGCCGAGCCGTGGGCGGAATGGACGAAGCCGATGTCCAGCAGGCCTGCCTCCAACTCGTGCAGCTGGGCGCCGTCCGACGCCTCGCGAATGTTCAGGGCGACGCGCGGGAACAGCGTCCGGAACGCGCTGAGAATACGCGGAATCAGGGGCGGCAGAGGCGCGGCGGGCACCCCGATGCGCAGCTGGCCATTGGCGGGCAGCCGCGTGCGCGGGGCGCGGCTGGCCTGCTGGCTGGCAAGCAGCGCCCGGGCGCTGATCACCAGGGCATCGCCGGCGCCGGTCAGGGTCACCGACGTCGGATTAACGATAATCAGGGGGGCGCCGATATCGCGCTCCAGTTCCCGCACGCTTTCTTTTAACAACATGGGGTGGCTACCCAGCCGTTGGGCGGCGCGGGCGAAATCACCTTCCTCGGCGACGGCAAGAAAGTCCCTGAGGTCCTCGCTGCTGATCCGGTCCATAGCATTCACCGGCGGTTGTTTTTTTACCACAATACCCCTGTTGGCCCCCGGCGCCATACCGTTGTCGCCGTTTACCGCCATAGGCGTTGCAAATGGTGTAACCAGGGGTAACGTTCGCGGCGGCGCAATGGCATGCTAGTAGACCTTGCGACCTGCTGGGGAACCGAATTCATGTGGTTTTATGTGCTGGCTATCAGTGCGGGGGCGGCCTTGGGCGCCAATGCCCGCTGGCTGTTGGGGCTGTGGCTGAACGCCTTGTTCCCGGCGCTGCCGCTGGGCACGCTGGCGGCCAACCTGCTGGGCGGCTGGCTGATCGGTCTGGCGTTGGGGGTGTTCGCCTGGTTGCCGGCGCTGGCGCCGGAGTGGCGGCTGTTCCTGGTCACCGGGTTTCTCGGCGCGCTGACTACCTTCTCCACCTTTTCGGCGGAGATGTTCGAGCACCTGCAAAGCGGCCGCTGGGCGGTGGCCCTGGCCGGCATCGCGGTGCACGTGGCCGGTTCCCTGGCGATGACCGGCCTGGGCTTCGCCATGGTGTCGCTGGTGCGCGACCGCCTGTAAACGCTAGACGCGCACCGCCTGCGGTGTTTCGCCGCGCAGTTTGATCACGTCCGCCCGGGGCGGCGCGCCGAACAGGCGGCTGTACTCGCGGCTGAAATGCGACGGGCTTTCATAGCCCACCCGGAAGCTGGCGGTGGCCGCTTCCAGCCCTTCACTGAGCATCAGGCGCCGGGCTTCGTGCAGGCGCAATTTCTTCTGAAACTGCAGCGGCGACATGCGCGTCACCTGCTTGAAACTGTGGAACAGGGACGACTCGCTCATGTTGGCCTGTTCCGCCAGCTCGCGGATGCGCAGCGGCTCGGTGAACCGGTCCTTGAGCACCGCGATCACCTTTGAAATGCGATGCGCCTGGCTGTCCGCCGAGGCGAACCGCCGCATTCGCGGGCCGGTCTCGCCGATCAGCGTCCGGTAGAGAATTTCGCGGCGCGCCAGCGGCGCCAGAATGCGCGCGTCCGCCGGGCTGTCCAATAGCGACACCAGGCGGGTGACCGCCTCCACCATGCCTTTTTCCGCCTGGGTCCGGCACAGACCGCAGGCGATGTCCGGGCACTCTTCTTCCGGTTCGCTGAGATCGTCGCCCAGCTCGATAATCAGATCGGTGACCTCCTGAGGGTCCACCGACAGCTTGACGCCCAGGTAGGGTTTGTCCGGGCTCGCCTGGGTCACCTGGCCGAGCACCGGAAGATGCACCGACGACACCAGACAACTCAACGGGCCGTAGACGATTTCCTTGTCGCCCAGCCAGACGGTCTTGCCGCCCTGGGCGATCAGGCACAGGGAGGGCTCGTACACCGACGACACGCAGGTGGTGGGGGTGTCCGAGCGGATCAACTCCAGGCCTTCGATGGGGGTGGGCTGCAGGCCGTCCAGCGGCGCCCAGGGCAGAATCTTGCGAGACAGAATCTCGCCGAGAAGTCGCAGTTCCTCGGCGGCTTCATTCTCCGTGCTCACGGTGGAAGTGCTTGCCTTCACGTCGTTCCCTCCCGAATTGGCTTGCGGCTCAGTATACGCCCGGCGACGATGGCGTGAAGCGACTCCGTACACGGCCTGCAGTTTTGGGCAAGCACCCTGCAGGATCGCGCAACCCGTGGAAGGAATACGCAGATAACAGTTTCGTGAACCTTTCCCTGCTTAACAGAATCGGGCAAGCACGCGGCAGGAATACGCTACCGCCGTCCGATGCCCTCTCCCTAAAGTGGCGCTTCATCGTCGCCATAGACGAAAGCATTCATTTTTTTATTTGACCTAAGGAGCCTCTGGGCAACTCCCTTGCGTGCTCTGGCTTTCAGGCGAGTCCGCCGTCAAGGCGCGATTTTGAAGTCGTGCTGACGGCCCGACGAAAAAGCGCAACGCTGAGGGCGGGCTCGCCTGAAAGCCCCGAAGGGCGCGTCCTGAAGCGAGCATCTGCTGCGTTGTGCTTCTTGCCAAGGGCTGCGGCCATTGGCGGCGAACCACGCCTTGCATCTGCTCGCTTCAGGACGCGCAGAGCACGCAAGGGAGTTGCCCAGAGGCTCCCGACTTGAGGAATTACCGTCCTGTCGAGTTCGGGTCGACCCGTTCGATTAGTGCCGAGGCCAGGCCGCGAGGCGGGCCGCTACTACATGTGGAGAGAAACGACATGGATATTTTTAACGGTGAGTCCGAGAAGGACGCGGGCTTGTTCTGGGGGCTGACGCCCCTGCTGTTGGCCATGGTGCTGCTGGCCGGTTGCGACGCGCGCAGCGAAGCGCAGCACGCCGGCGAACCGCCGGAAGTGGATGTGGCGCGGGTGCTCGCCGAGCCGGTCACGCTGCGTGAAACTTTCACCGGTCGTGTGGAGGCGCCGCAGACCGTGGCGCTACGCCCCCGGGTAAGCGGCTACATCGACCGGGTGGCCTTCGAGGAAGGTGAGCTGGTGAAAGCCGGCGACCTGTTGTTCCAGATCGACCCGCGTCCTTACCAGGCCCGTGCCCGGGCGGCGCGCGCCGAGCTGGAGCAGGCCCGCAGCCAGCTGCAACTGGCCGAAGGCGAAGCCGGCCGCGCCCAGCGCCTGCTGGAAAGCCGCGCCATTTCCCAGGAGGAATACGACCAGCGCCGCGCCGCCCTGCTTAACGCCCGCGCCAGCGTGCAGCAAGCCCAGGCGTCGCTGCAGAGCGCCGAGCTGAACCTTCAGTACACCCGCGTCACCGCCCCGGTGGCCGGCCGCGCCGGTCGCGCCCTGGTGACCAAGGGCAACCTGGCCAGCGCCGATCAAACCCTGCTGACCACGCTGGTCTCGGTGGATCCGCTGCATGTGTATTTCGATAGCAATGAAGACACCGCGCTGGAGAGCAACCAGTCCCTTGAGCCGGGAAAGACCGAGCCGGTACGCATCGGCCTGGTGGGCGAGGACGGCTTTCCGCACCAGGGCGCGCTGGACTTTATCGACAACCGGCTGAACCCGAACACCGGCACCCTGCAATACCGCGCCGTGCTGGAGAATCCGGATGGCGCTTTTAGGCCCGGCCAGTTCGCGCGGGTGGAAATGCCGGTGGCGGAACTGGACAGCGCTCTGTTGGTGAACCGTAAAGCGGTGCTTACCGATCAGGACCGTCGCTACGTCTATGTCATCGACGGCGACAACAAAGTAGGCCGTCGTCAGGTGGTCACCGGCCGCCAGGTGGGCCAGTTGCAGGTGATCGAATCGGGCCTGGAAAGTGGCGACCGGGTGATCGTCAACGGCCTGCACAAAATATTCGGAGCGGGTGTGGAAGTGGCGCCCCGCGACGTCGCCATGCGCGACGCGCCGGCCCTCGACGACAAAGCCGTGGCCGCGTCACATTAAACCGTTACTTCCCGGGGAACGACTGCATCCGGCGGGCCGGCGGCCCGCCGCGTGGGAGCTATTGCAATGAACTTTTCACGCTTTTTCGTGGACCGACCGATCTTCGCGGCGGTGGTGTCCATCATTATCTTCGCGGTCGGGTTGATCTCCATTCCCAACCTGCCCGTGAGTGAATACCCGGAAGTGGTGCCGCCGTCGGTGGTGGTGCGTACGGTTTATCCCGGCGCCAACCCCAAGGAAATCGCCGAGACCGTGGCCACGCCGCTGGAGGAATCCATCAACGGCGTGGAAGACATGATGTACTTCAAATCCGTGGCCGGCTCCGACGGCGTGCTGCAGATGACCATCACCTTCCGCCCCGGCACGGATGCGGAAGACGCCACGGTGCGCGTGCAGAACCGGGTCAGCCAGGCGCTGGCGCGGCTGCCGGAAGCGGTGCGCCGCCAGGGCGTGACCACCCAGAAACAGTCGCCCACTTTCTTGATGGTGGTGCACCTGACGTCGCCGGACGGCCGTTACGACACTCTCTATCTGCGCAACTATGCGCGGCTGCATGTGAAAGATCAGTTGGCGCGGGTCCAGGGCGTCGGTGACGCGCAGATTTTCGGCGGCGGCGATTACGCCATGCGCGCCTGGCTGGACCCGGGCAAGGTGGCGTCGCGCGGGTTGACCGCCAGCGATGTGGTGGGCGCCATGCGCGAACAAAACGTGCAGGTCTCCGCCGGCCAGTTGGGCGCGGAGCCCATGCCTGACAGTGATTTTCTCACTCTCATTAACGCCCGAGGCCGGCTGCGCACCGTGCAGGAGTTCGGCGACATCGTGCTCAAGAGCGGCGACGACGGCGAGATCGTGCGGCTCTCCGACGTGGCGCGTCTGGAGCTGGGCGCCGGCGACTACACCTTGCGCGCGCAACTGGACGGCAAGGACGCGGTGGCCATCGGTATCTTCCAGGCCCCCGGCGCCAACGCGCTGGAAATCCGTGAGCAAGTGATCGGCATCATGGATGAGCTGGAACCGCGTTTCCCGGAAGGGGTGGAATACGAAGCGGTCTACGACACCACCATTTTCGTCAGTGATTCGATCAAGTCGGTGATCAAGACCCTGCTGGAAGCGGTGCTGCTGGTGGTGCTGGTGGTGACCCTGTTCCTGCAGACCTGGCGCGCCTCGATCATTCCGTTGCTGGCGGTGCCAGTGTCGGTGGTGGGGACCTTCGGCGCGCTGTATCTGCTCGGCTATTCAATTAACACGCTGACGTTGTTCGGCCTGGTGCTGGCCATCGGCATCGTGGTGGACGACGCCATCGTGGTGGTGGAAAACGTGGAGCGCAACATCGAAGAGGGGCTGACGCCGCTGGACGCCGCCCACCAGGCCATGAAGGAAGTGTCCGGCCCGATTGTCGCCATCGGTTTGGTGCTGTGCGCGGTGTTCATACCAATGGCGTTTCTCGACGGCGTCACCGGGCAGTTCTACCGGCAGTTCGCGGTGACCATCGCGATCTCCACGGTGATCTCCACGATCAACTCGCTGACCCTGTCGCCGGCGCTGGCGGCCATGCTGCTCAAGCCCCACGACGCGCCCAAGGACCGGCTCACCCGTGTCATCGACGCGCTGTTCGGCTGGCTGTTCCGGCCCTTCAACCGGTTCTTCAACCGCAGCTCGAATAAATATCAGGGCGCGGTATCGCGGGCGCTGGGCAAGCGCGGCGCCGTGTTCGTGATCTATATTCTGTTGCTCACCGCCACCGGCTCCATGTTCAAGGTGGTGCCGCCCGGCTTTATTCCGATCCAGGACAAGCTCTACCTGATCGCCGGGGTGAAATTGCCGGAGGGCGCGTCCCTGCAGCGCACCGATGAACTGCTCAATGAAGTGGTGGACATCGCCATGGACACCGACGGCGTCGCGCACGCCATCGCGTTCCCCGGTTTGAACGCCTTGCAGTTCACCAACACGTCCAACACCGGCGTGGTGTTTTTCCCGTTGAAACCCTTTGACGAGCGCGAGCACAGTGCCGCCGAAATCAACGCCGAGATCAACCAGAAAATCAGCGCCCTGAAGGGCGGGCTGGCGTTCTCGTTCATGCCGCCGCCGATTCTGGGTCTCGGCAACGGGTCCGGCTATCAGTTGTTTATCGAGGACCGCGGCAATCTGGGCTACGGCGCCCTGCAGGATGCGGTGAACAGCTTCCAGGGCGCGGTGGCGCAGACGCCGGGCATGGGCTTTCCGATCAGCAGCTATCAGGCCAACGTGCCGCAGCTGGACGCGGAAGTGGACCGGCTTAAAGCCAAGGCTCAAGGGGTCTCGGTCACCGAGCTGTTCGACACCCTGCAGACCTATCTGGGTTCCACCTACGTCAACGACTTCAACCGATTCGGCCGCACCTGGCAGGTCATGGCCCAGGCCGACGCGCCGTTCCGTGAAAACGTGGAAGACATTGCCCGGCTGCGTACCCGCAACGATCAGGGCGAAATGGTACCGATCGGCACCATGGTCAAGCTGACGCAAACCTTCGGGCCCGACCCGGTGCTGCGTTACAACGGCTACCCGGCGGCGGACCTGGCCGGCGAAACCGACCCGGCGGTGATCTCTTCCGCCCAGGCCATGGCCGGCCTCACCGCGCTCGGCGAGGAAGTGCTGCCGCCGGGCATGGACTTCGAGTGGACCGACCTGAGCTACCAGCAGGCCACCCAGGGCAACGCCGCGCTGGTGGTGTTCCCGCTCTCCATTCTGCTGGTGTTCCTGGTGCTGGCGGCGCTCTACGAAAGCTGGACCCTGCCGCTGGCGGTGATCCTGATCGTGCCCATGTGCATGCTGTCGGCGCTGATCGGCGTGTGGTTCGCCGGCGGCGACAACAACATCTTCGTGCAGGTGGGGCTGGTGGTGCTGATCGGGCTGGCGTGCAAGAACGCCATTCTGATCGTCGAGTTCGCCCGCGAGGAAGCGGCGCTGGAGGCCTGCCGCCTGCGGCTGCGCCCGATCATCATGACCTCGATCACCTTCACTGCCGCCGTGGTGCCGCTGGTACTGGGCAGCGGCGCCGGCGCCGAAGTGCGCCAGGCGCTGGGCACGGCGGTGTTCGCCGGGATGATCGGCGTGACCCTGTTCGGCCTGTTCCTGACGCCGGTGTTCTACGTCGCCCTGCGCAAACTGGCCGGTGGTGGCCGTCCGGTAAGCCATCACGGTTCCACTATGGATGGTGAAGCGAAGGACGGTGAAGCGCACGGTCAGAATTCTGGAGACAGTCATGCATAAATCAATTGTTCTGCTGACGGCGCTGGCGTGGCTCTCCGGCTGCGCCGTGGGCCCCGACTACCAGCCGGTCGAGCCGGAGGCGCCGGAGCGCTTTCTGGAGGCGCCGGCGGCACAGTCCGCCGCCGACGAACAACGTTTCTGGTCCGGCTTCGAGGACCCGATGCTGGCCGGGTTGATCCGCCAGACCCTGGACGCCAACCGCGACCTGCGCGCGGCACTGGCCCGCTATCAACGCGCCGAGGCGCTGCTGCGTGGCAGCCGTGCCGAGCAACTGCCGAATGTGGGCGTCTCCGCGTCCGCCGCCGAGCAGCACCTGGCCGACGTGGAACGTACGCCGCCGGGCGCCGGTGACGAACGGGTGGAGCTCTACCAGGCCGGCGTCGATCTCAGCTGGGAGCTGGATCTGTTCGGTCGCCTGCGCCGCGCCAGCGAATCACAACGTGCCGAGCTGGGCGCCGCCGGCGCCGACCTGGCCGCGTTGCAGGTGGCGCTGGTCGGCCAGCTGGCCACCAGCTACTTCGAGCTGCGCGGCCTGCAGCAACAACTGCTGGTGGCGCGCAGCAACGTGGACAACCAGCGCCAGTCCCTGGAGATCGTGCGCTCGCGGGTGGGCGCCGGACGCGGCACCGCCTTCGATGAGGTCCGCGCGGTGTCGCAATTGGAAGCCACCCGCGCGGTGATCCCCGATCTGCAGGCGGCGGTGCGGGCGCGCATGTTCCGCATCGCCGTGCTCACCGGGCAGAACCCGGCGGCGCTGGTGGACGAGCTGGCGCCGCCGGCACCGCTGCCGGAAAGCCTGCCGGTGATCCCGGTGGGCAGCCCCGGCGACGTGCTGCGCCGCCGGCCGGACATCCGCGCCGCGGAACGGCGTCTGGCCGCGGCCAGCGCCCGCATCGGCGTGGCCACGGCGGATCTGTTCCCCAGCTTCAGCCTGGACGCACTGATCGGCTCCGTGGCCAGCGACAGCGGCGACCTGTTCAGCGCCGGCGCGGAAACCCGCCGGGTGGCGTTGGGCGTGGACTGGACCTTCCTCGACTTCGGCCGGGTGCGCAGCCGCATCGACGCCGCCGACGCCGACAGTCAGGCCGCCCTGGCCAACTACGAGCAGGCGGTACTGCTGGCCCTGGAAGAGACCGAAACCCAACTGGTGCGCTACGCCCGCAGCCGCGAACGCAGCGAACGCCTGGGCGCCGCCACCGACGCCGCCAGCGAAGCCGCCGAGCTGGCCCGCACCCGTTACCGGCAGGGCTTTATCGGCTTCTTCGAAGTGCTCGCCGCCGAGCAGGAGCTGATCGACACCCGCGACGCGCTGATTGAAAGCCGCACCGCCGAAACCCTCGCCATGGTCAACATCTACCGCGCCCTGGCCGGCGCCCCCGCCGACGCGGCGCCCATTGCCTCGGCAAACGATTAACCGAAAACGATGCGCTGATTCATTTTCTTACCCCAGGGGCCAGGACGGCCCCTTTTTTTACTCGCGAAGGTTATCCAACATCCGATTACCGATCTCGATAAAAGTATTCTGGTCCTTCTTATTAATGCCTTTGAGAAGCGTCTTTTTGACTTCGTCTTCCGCGTCCTGGATACGCGCCATCAGCCCCTGGCCCTTGTCGTTAAGCGACAGAAGCTGGGCACGGCGGTCGTCCGGATCCGGCGTGCGCGTGATCAGCGCCATCCTCTCCAGCTCCTTGATCACACGGGTGATCTGCGCCTTGTCGCGGCCGGTCACACTGGCGATTTTCTGGGCGGTGCAATCGGGATGACGATGGATCATCTGCAGCAAGCGCACATGCATGCCGTTCAACGGCAGGTCGTAATCGCGCACCGCGCGCTTGGAACTGACCTTGAATTGAAATGCCAGTTGCCAGAGCACCTGGCGGATATCGGAATCGTCATTCATATGGTTGACAACATCAACTAGTGAAATTATGGTTGATATTGTCCACTAAATAGCAAGGTGCCACAAGCGTCGTCACCACCATGAGGTAACCCATGCCCAGACCCGCTCCCCGTATCCTTGAGGTGCTGCGCACCGAGAACCTGACCCCGAATATGAAACGGGTGGTGCTCGGCGGCGGCGACCTCAGCGACTTCCCACAGAACCACGAAAGCGCCAACTTCAAACTGCTGATACCCCGGCCCGGGCAAACAGACATCCCGCTGCCGCCGTTCGGCGACGCGCCGACGGAAGAACGCCCCATCGTGCGCACCTACACGCTGCGACACTTCCACCGCGAACGGGGCGAAGTGGTGGTGGATTTTATGATGCACGCCGACCACGGCCCCGCGTCCGGCTGGGCCGCCGCCGCCCGCCCCGGTGATCGGGTCGGCTTCGCCGGGCCGGGTGCGCCCAAGTTTGCCGATTTCGACGCGGAGTGGTTCCTGTTCGCCGGCGACATGTCCGCGCTGCCGGCCATCGGCGCCAACATCGAACGCCTGCCCGCCCACGCCCGCGGCTACGCGGTGCTGGATATCCTTGATCAGGCGGACCGACAGGACCTGCCGTTCCCGCCCGGCATGGAAGTGATCTGGCGGGTGAACCCCAACCCGGAACAACCCGCCGTGGGCTGGGTGGATACCATCGTCGGGCTGCCCTGGCTGGACGGCTCGCCCTCGGTCTGGGTGGCCGGCGAAAGCGGCGCCGTCCGCGCCGTGCGGCGCTACCTGACCCAGGAGCGCCCGGTCGAGCGCCACCGCCTCTACGCCAGCGGCTACTGGCAGATCGGCCTCACCGAGGACCGCCACCAGATGGAAAAGCGCAAGGAAAAGGGCTAGCAGGCCCACGGAAGGTTGATTTCGCGGGCCATCGGGGCCCTGTGCTCTGCGTATTGAATATTTCGAGCGCTCGCTATATTTTGGGGTAGGCTTGAATAACAAACGCGGCATCGGACAGGGCTCGGTAACCGCTATGAATGATAACAACGACAAATATCGAAACGGGCTGGACAGGAACGCCGCCAACTACGCGGCGCTCACGCCGTTGCATTTTCTGCAGCGGTCCGCCATGGTTTTTCCGCACAAAACAGCGGTCATCGACGACGACATGACCCTGGATTACCAGCGCCTTTACCAGCGCTGCCGCCGCCTGGCCCGCGCCCTGGAAGGGCTCGGTGTGGTCGCCGGCGATACCGTGTCGGTGCTGGCCCCCAACGGCCACGAACTGCTCGAGGCCCATTACGGCGTGCCCATGGCCGGCGCGGTGCTGAACGCGCTCAACAGCCGCCTGGACGCCGCCAGCCTGGGTTTTATCCTCGGTCACGGCGAGGCCCGGGTGCTGATTTACGACACCGAGTACGAAGCGGTGATCGGCGACGCCATCCGCGATCTGGAAAGGCCGCCGGTGCTGGTGGCCATTGAACGCGACGCCGGGCCCACCGGTCTCGCCGGACTGCGCTACGAACACTGGCTGGGCGACGCCCCGGACGACGGCGGCTGGCGCGCCCCGGCGGACGAATGGGACGCCATCACTCTCAATTACACCTCCGGCACCACCGGCAACCCCAAGGGCGTGGTCTACCACCATCGCGGCGCCTGGCTGGCGGCCATGAGCAACGCCATGGCGTTCAATATGACCGCCGACACTGTCTATCTGTGGACGCTGCCCATGTTCCATTGCAACGGCTGGGGCTACACCTGGGCGATCACCGCTATCGGCGGCACCCATGTGTGTCTGCGCAAGGTGGACCCGGATCTGATCTACCAACGCATGGAAGCGCACCGCGTCACCCACCTGTGCGGCGCGCCGGTGGTGCTCAACATGCTGCTGGCCGACATGAGCCGGCGCGAGCGCGCCCTGACCACGCCAGCCAGCTTCGCTTTGGGCGGCGCGGCGCCACCCAGCACGGTGATCCGCAAGGGCCGCGAGCTGGGCTTCGGCATTACCCATCTGTACGGCCTCACGGAAACCTTCGGCCCGGCCACGCTGTGCGTGCCGCAGCCGGGCTGGGAGGCGCTGCCTACCGAACAGCTGGCCGGGCGCATGGCGCGCCAGGGCGTGGCCAATTTCGCCGTCAACGAGGCGCGCGTGTTTGACCACGACAACCGGCGGGTGGCGCCGGCGGACGGTGAAACCCTGGGTGAGATCCAGCTGCGCGGCAACACCCTGATGAAGGGTTATCTGAAAAACCCCGACACCACCGCCGAGGCGTTCCGCGACGGCTGGTACAACACCGGCGACCTGGCGGTGATGCACCCGGACCACTACATCGAAATCAAGGACCGCGCCAAGGACATCATCATTTCCGGCGGCGAGAACATCTCCAGCCTGGAGGTGGAAGAGGTGCTCTATCAGCACCCGCGTGTGTCCGAGGCGGCGGTGGTGGCCATGGCCGATGAAAAGTGGGGCGAAGTGCCGTGTGCCTTCGTCGACCTGGCGCCCGGCGCCGACACCGGCGAGGACGAGCTGATCGGCTTTTGCCGCGAGCGTCTGGCCGGCTTCAAGATTCCCAAGAAGGTGGTGCTCGGCGCGCTGCCAAAAACCGTAACCGGGAAAATTCGCAAGAATCTTTTGCGCGAACGGCTCGCCGGCTGAGCGGGCCGTGGCAACGGCAAAAACAATACGACAACAACACTGATAAATAGAGAGAGGACACGTCATGCAACTGCTCAAACCCGCACGACTACTCATCACCCTGGTGGCCGTTACCGGCCTGGCCGCGGGCCCGGCCTGGGCCGACGACGACCCGATCCGCATCGGCGCGATTTATATTCTGTCCGGCAGCGCCGCCAACTATGGCAAGTTCGCCCAACAGGGCATTGAACTGGCCATCGACGAAATCAACAAAGACGGCGGTGTGATGGGCCGCGATCTGGAAGTGATCACCGAGGACAGCCAGGGCAAAGCGTCCGTGGCGATCCAGGCGGCGCGCAAACTGGTCTACCAGGACCAGGCCGACGTGCTGATGGGGCTGGACAGCTCCGGTGTCGCCCAGGGCCTGGTGCCGGTGATGCCGGAATTGAAGAAACCGCTGATCATCACCCACGCCGCCACCCCGGACGTGACCGGCAAGCTGTGCAACGCCTACACCTACCGCATCAGCAACAACGTGGCGCAGAACATGAAGGCCGCCGCCATCATCGCCGGCGAAACCGGCGCCAAACGCTGGACCACCATCGGCCCGGACTACGCCTTCGGCCACCAGTCCTGGGAGTTCTTCGGTAACGCACTCAAAGAGATCAATCCGGACGTGGAACTGATGGACGACACCGCCTTCCCGCGTTTCGGCGCCGAGGATTTCACGCCCTTCATTAACGGCGTGATGGCGAACAAGCCCGACGGCGTGCTGATCTCGGTGTGGGGCGGCGACCTGGTCAACTTCGTGCGCCAGGCCAACAACCTGGGCTTCTTCGAGCAGGACATGGAGATCATGTTCACCGTGGGCGCCGCCACCGAAGTGCTCTCCGCTCTCGGCGAACAAATGCCCGAAGGCGTGTGGTTGTCCACCCGCTACTGGTACGACGGCTTCGACAACGACGTCAACAAGCGCTTCGTGAGCGCCTATATGGACCGTTACGGCGTGCCGCCCAGCTATAACGCCGAAGGTGCCTACGCCGCCGTGTACGCCTACAAAAAAGCGATCGAAACCGCCGGCTCCTCCGATGGCGACAAACTGGCGCAGGCGCTCAGCGGCATGAGCCTGGACGCGCCCAACGGCACCATCGCGTTCCGCGCCGGCGATCATCAGGCGCTGGTGGGCCCCAACTGGGGCAAGTCTGGCCCGATGAACGAGAAACACGGCATCCGCACCCTGGCCAATCTGCGCATCTTCGATGGCGAGAAAGTCTCGCGCACCATCGAAGAAACCGGCTGCAAGCTCTGATCGTCCCATTGCCGCCGGCTTCCGGGCCGGCGGTCTTTTCTTCCATCCTGGCATTACGGGGGTGTCATGTCCGGCATCGGCGCTGCCTTACTCAATAGTCTGGATATCGGCCTGCTGTTGTTCGTGATCGCGGTGGGTCTGAATATCGTGTTCGGCGTGCTCAACGTGATTAACTTCGCGCACGGCGCGCTCTATATGCTCGGGGCCTATCTGGCCTATACGCTGATCAATCTGGTGGGGCTGTCGTTCTGGCCCACCTTGTTGCTGGCGCCGCTGGTGGTGGCGGCGGTGGCGGTGGTAATCGACCGGCTGGTGTTGCGTTTCATCTACCAGCGCGATGTCGCCGACAGCTTGCTGCTGACGTTCGCGCTGCTGTTGATCATCAACGAATCAGTGCGCTTGATCTGGGGTTCCGGCATCCATGTGGTGGACCCGCCACCCAGCCTGCAGGGCACCGTGCGTGTGTTCGGCGGCCCCAGTTATCCGGTGTACAGCCTGTTCGTGATCGTGGTTGGCGTCGCCTTGCTCGTCGGCCTCTGGTACTTGTTCAACCGCACCCGGGTGGGCCGTGTCATGCGTGTCGCCGCCCTGGACCGGGACATGGCCGAAGCCATCGGCATCAACACCAAGATGGTGGTTACCGGGGTTTTCGCCTTCGGCGCCTGGCTGGCGGCGGTGGGTGGCGCGGTGGCCGCGCCGATGCGCGCCATTGATCCGGGCATGGGCGACAAGATTATTATCGAATCCTTCATCGTGGTGGTGATCGGCGGGCTGGGCAGCTTCCCCGGTGCGCTGATCGGCGCCCTGGCACTGGGGTTGATCCACGGCTTCGGCGGGCGCTATATGCCTGAGGTGAACATGCTGCTGCCGTTCGTGGGCATGGCCCTGGTGCTGCTGTTCAAACCCACCGGCATCATGGGCAAGGGGGCCACCGCATGAAACACGGTATTCTGCTCGCCGCCATGGCGGCGGCCCTGGTGGCGCTGGTCGCGTTGCCCTGGTTCGCACCGTATTTCTATATTTTCATCGTCACCGAAATCCTCATCATGGGGTTGTTCGCGGCCAGTTTTAACCTAGTGTTCGGTTACACCGGCATGCTCAGTTTCGGCCATGCCGCCTTCTTTGGCATCGGCTGTTACGCCACCGCCATGGCCCTGCTGCATCTGCAGTGGCCGTTCCTGGCCTGCCTGCTGCTTTCGGTGGGCGCCGGCGCGGTGCTGGCGCTGGTGATCGGCTTTTTCAGCGTGCGCCTCAACGAAGTGTACTTCGCCATGCTGACGTTGGCGTTCGGCATGATGGTGTTCTCCGTGGCCCATCACTGGCGCTCGGTGACCAACGGCAGCGACGGCATCGCCGGGTTCTCCCTGGGTGATTTCGGTCTGGGGCTGGATCTGACGTTGGGCAACCCGGCGGTCTACTACCATGTGGTGTTGGGCCTGGTGGTGGTGGCCGCGGCGGTGCTCTACCTGATCGGCCGGTCCTCGTTCGGCATGATTCTCCAGGCAATCCGCCAGAACCCGGAGCGGGTGGCGTTCTGTGGCCTCAATGTGCGCAGCTACCGGCTGGCCGCCTTTACCATCGGCGGCGCCTTCGCCGGCCTGGCCGGTGGCCTGATGGCGCCGTTCCTGCGTGTCGCCAGCCCGGAAATGCTGCACTGGTCCACCTCGGCGGAACCGGTGCTGATGGCAATTCTCGGCGGCACCGGCTATTTCCTCGGGCCTTTCGTGGGCTCGGCCATGTTCATCCTGCTGGAAACCTGGATCACCAGCATTACCCAGGCGTGGATGCTGTTCCTCGGCATTGTTCTGGCGTTAATGGTGATGTTCTTCCGGCGCGGCCTGCTGGGTACTTTCCTCGACTGGTGGCTGGAGCGAAAATGAGCGAACCGATTCTGAGCATCCAAGATCTGACCAAACACTTCGGCGGCAACGCCGCGGTATCCGGTATCAACCTGGACGTACAGCCCCGCGAGACCCTGGCCATCATCGGCCCCAACGGTGCCGGCAAGACCACCTTCTACAACATGGTGTCCGGCCGCATGACGCCCACCCGGGGCCGGGTGCTGTTGCAAGGCGAGGACATCACCGGGCTGCCACCGCACCGCATCAGCCGGCTGGGCGTGTCCCGTTCGTTCCAGATCAACAACATCTTCGCCGAGATGACGGTGCGCGAGAACGTGGAGGTGGCGCTCGCCGCGCTGCACCACCACAGCCGCCGCTGGTTCAATCTCGCCTCCCGCAACACGGTGCTGCAGGACGAAGCGATGACGCTGCTGGAGCGGCTGTCCATCGCCGATCTGGCCGAGCGCCGCGCCGGCGTGATCAGCTACGGCGACAAGCGTCTGCTGGAAATCGCCGTGGTGCTGGCCACCCGGCCGCGGCTGGTGCTGCTTGATGAACCCACCGCCGGCATGACGCCGGATGAAACCCGCCGCGTCACCGCCCTGGTGAAAAGCCTGGCGGACAGTGGCGATTACACCTTCCTGATCACCGAACACGATATGGAGGTGGTGTTCAGCCTGGCGGACCGCATTCTGGTTATGCACCGGGGCGAGGCGCTGGTGGTGGGCACGCCGGAGGAGGTGCGCAGCCACCCGGAGGTGCGGCGCGCCTACCTGGGCGAAGAGGATGAGGAAAACGAAGCGCAACAGGAGGCCGGCGCATGATTCTGCAACTCGACGACGTGCACACCTACTACGGTGAAAGCCAGGCGCTGCAGGGCGTCACCCTGGCGCTGAATGAAGGCGAAACAGTGTGCCTGCTGGGCCGCAACGGCGCCGGCAAAAGCACCACGCTGAAGAGCATTGTCGGCCTGACGCCACCGCGTCACGGCACGGTGCGCTGGCGCGACCAGGACATAACGCGGCAGCCACCGCACCGCATCGCCCGCCTGGGCATCGGCTACGTGCCCGAGGACCGCCGTATCTTCCCCGGGCTGACCGTGCGGGAAAACCTGGAGGTGGCGGACCGGCGCGGCCCCGGCGGCGAGAACGCCTGGACCGTGGAGCGGATCTTTGACGAGTACCCGATGCTTGCCGAACTGGCCGGCCAGGACGGCGCCACGTTGTCCGGCGGCCAGCAGCAGATGCTGGCGGTGGCCCGCTCTCTGATGATCGAGCCGCGCCTGCTGCTGCTGGACGAACCCAACGAGGGCCTGGCGCCGGTGATCGTGCAGCAGATCGGGCGGTTGATCGACGAGCTGTCGCGCACCACCAGCATTCTGTTCACCGACCAGAGCGTGCATTTCGCCCTCAAGCACGCCGACCGCGCCTACATCCTGGAGAAGGGCAAGGTGGTGCACGAAGCCACCAGTGCCGACCTCAAACAGGACGTGGCCACCCAGAACCGCTTCCTGTCGGTTGCCTGAGGGCCGCCGCGATGCGATGCCGGGGTTTGGCGCAGCTTGCCCCGGCTCTTCTATACTGTGCGCTTTTGGCCCGTTGACGACCCATGATCACCGATTACGAAGCCTTCAAAGTGGACCTGAGTCTGTCCAAGGAAGATATCTGCCGGGAACTGTACCGCCAGAATCTGGACAAGATCCGCATCAAAAAGGAAGCCGTGGCGGTCCGGAACCTGGTGCGGATCATTGATTCGACCCTGCGCCTGGCCAACTCCAAGGGCTTCCACGCCATGACCCTGCGCGACCTGTGCGCCGACTCCGGCTTGAGCATGGGCGGCCTGTACGCCTATATCCGCAACAAGGACGACCTGATTCATTTGATCCAGGGCCACGGGATTCTGCTCACTCGCCAGACGCTGCTCAGCCACACCCGCGACATCGATGATTCGCGGGATAAACTGATCACCGCCATCCAGGCGCACCTTTATCTCAGCGAGATCATGCGCGCCTGGTTCTACTTCTCCTACATGGAAGCGAAAAGCCTGCCGGAAAAGGAGAAGCGCGATGCCGTGGCCATTGAACGGGAAGTGGAGGACATTTTCCGGGCGATCATCGAGGAAGGCATCGCCGCCGGTGTCTATCGCGATGTGAACGCCCATCTGCTCGCCTCCCTCACCAAGGCCATGCTGCAGGACTGGTACCTCAAACGCGGCAAGTACCGGGCGCAAAAAATCTGCGTCAACCACTACGCGGAAGTAATCCGCGACGTGCTGGAAAGTTACTTGATGATGGAGGTTTCCAGCACGCGTCCGGAAAGCTAGGCTTTGGGTTCTAACAAAAAAGGAACGGGGGAAACATGCTTAAGGGAATGCGCACTGTATTGGCGGCCGCGGTGGCTGTGGCGTTATTGGCCGGCTGCGCCAGCAAAACATCGTTCCAGCACGACCGGATGGAACGCGTGGCGGTGCTGTCGCTGATGGGCGACGAGGTGGGGGTGTTCTACCAGGGCGTCACCACTTTCGGCAACGAAACCTCCGAGGTTGATGTCTCCAAAACCGGGCTGGATCAGGCCTACCGGTCCCGCATCGAAGAGACCTTGAAGCGCGACTTCGACTACCAGGTGGTGCCGGTGGACTACGACCGCCAGGCGTGGCTGAGGGTCACGGAGACGGCGCCTGAGACCAGTGTGTCGGGGATCCTTTTCGGCGAGGATCTGTATGGCAAGTACAGCGCTCTGGTCACGGCGCTGGCGCGGGACAATCAGCTCGACGCCGTGCTGTTGCTGATTCCCGAACCCGCTTACACCGGGCGGGTGGTCAAGCCCGAGGGCCTGGGCGTCTACACTGGTGGCCGAAGCGGCAACATACGGTTTGCCATTGCCGGCATCTTCGCCGAAATGGTGCTGTTCAACGGCGAAGACGGCAGTGACGTGGAAGCGGCTCGTCTGCAGGAAAGCGCCACGGTCGAGGGCGCCGTGACCGGCTTTTTCGATACCTCCCTGTTCCAGAGACGTCCGATACGCGACCTGAAAGGCACCGATTCCTTCTTCATCGCCAAGGTAGAGCCCACGGAACTGCGGGAGCGGGCCCTCGGCCGCCTGTTCAAGGACCTGATGAGAGACCCGTACCTGGCCGACACCGTCGAGGACGTGATGACGCCCTAGCCACAGCACTTCTTGAACTTGCGACCGCTGCCGCAGGGGCAGGGGTCGTTACGGCCGGGCTTGAGCGGCGTGACGGTGTGCTCGCCGTCGAGATAAAACCAATGGCCGTTCTCGCGCACGAAGCGGGAGCGCTCCTCCAGCACCGCGAAGCCGTCACCGTCCCGGTGGGTGGCGCGGAAGTGTACCTGCCCTGAATCGCCATCCTGCTTCGCATCGATGATCTCCAGCCCCAGCCATTGCTCGCCGGCTTCCAGCGTCAGCTCCGCGGGCCGGGTATCCGGGTGCCAGCTGGCGCGCACATAGTCGGCGTCGTCGCGCACGAAGGCGCTGTAGCGGGAACGCATCAACGCTTCCGGTGAGGACGCCGGCTCGCCGTGATGCAGCGGCCGGCAACACTGGGGGTAATCCAGGCCGGAACCGCAAGGGCAGGGGACGGGCTCACTCATTTGGGCCGGTACATCTGGAAGGACTTTTCCGGGCTGATGCCGAAGTAATCCGCCGGGCCGCCGCCGCGCAGAATCGGCTCGGCGTCGGCGGTCTGGTAGACGCCGTCCTTGAGCAGATGCCGGGCGATGTGCACGCCCACCACCTCGCCGAACACCATCCAGGTGTCGGTCTCGGTGCCGTCGGCGCCGGTGAGCCGCAGAATCTGGCTGAGCCGGCACTCGAACGACACCGGTGTCTCCTTCACCCGGGGCACGCCGATCACCCGTGACGGTTCCGGCGTCAGCCCGGCCAGCTGGAACTCGTCCACCTCCGGGCCCACCGCCGCGCAGCTCTGGTTCATCGCGTCCGCCAGCGGCCGGGTCGCCAGGTTCCAGCCGAATTCGCCCGTCTCCTCGATATTCCGAACACTGTCCTTGAAGCCGATGCTGGCGAAGCCCACCAACGGCGGCTTGTAGTTAAAGGCGTTAAAGAAACTGTACGGCGCCAGGTTCAGCACCCCATCGCGGCTACGCGAAGAAATCCAGCCGATCGGCCGGGGCGCCACCAGGGCGTTAAAAGGATCGTGGGCCAGGCCGTGGCCTTCGGAGGGTTGGTAGAAATGGGTCTCAGTAGTCATCGAGCAATGCTACTTGGGGCGGGCTATAACCGACAAGCGCGGGCCAGGCCCGCGCTTGCAGCTATCAACTGTCCATTATCAACTATCAACTCACGCCGCCACTTTAGGCGGGGCATCGCCGTGCTTGATCCCGTACTTGCGAATCAGCTTCTCCCGCTTGGCCGGGTCGAAGTTGATGTTGCGGGCATCGTAGCCGGCGTGCTCCAGCAGACGCTTGTCCATCACCTTGTACCAGATCGGCGGGAAGTAGCTGATAAAGAACATGCCGAAGTAGCCGTTGGGCAGCTCGGGCAGGTTCTCGAAGTGGCGCAGGCTCTGGTAGCGACGGGTCGGGTGCGCGTGGTGGTCGGAGTGGCGCTGCAGGTGGAAGGTGGCCCAGTTGGAGAACATGTGGTTGCTGTTCCAGCTGTGGTGCGGCTGGGTGCGCTCGTAGCGACCGTTGGCCTTCTTGTGGCGCATCAGGCCGTAGTGCTCGATGTAGTTGGCGGAGGTCAGCTGGAAAGCGCCCCAGAACGCGGTGCCCAGAATGTAGGGCAGCAGGCCGATGCCGAAGATCGCCAGCACGGAGCCCCAGGCGACGATGGTGATGATCGCCGGCTGGATGATCTCGTTCTCCAGGGACCAGACCGATTTATCCTGAGCGTTCAGGCGGTCCTTCTCCAGGCGCCAGGCGCGCTTGGCGGCGCCGGGCAACTCACGCAGCGCGAACTTCCAGATGCTCTCGCCCATGCGAGAAGAGGCCGGATCTTCCGGGGTGGCCACGTCTTTGTGGTGGCCCTTGTTGTGCTCAATAAAGAAGTGGCCATAGGCGCAGGGCGCCAGCACGAACTTGGCCAGCCAGCGCTCGCCCTTGCCCTTCTTGTGGCCCAGCTCATGGCCCAGGTTGATGCCCACGCCGCAGGTGCCGCCGATCAGATAGATCATCGCCAGCACGCCGTGCCAGGGCAGGTTCTGGGTGCCGACGAACCAGGCGCCGTAGAACCAGGCGCCCCAGATCAACGGCACCAGCGCGTACAGAATCCAACGGTAGTAAGGGTCGTTTTCCAGCTGCGGCACCACCTCTTCCGGCGGGTTGCTGGTGTCCTCGCCGATCAGCATGTCCAGCACCGGCACGGTCAGGTAGTAGAACGCCAGCGGCAGCCACAACATCAGCGCGTTGTTGCCGGTGGCGAAATAGAGCGCCGGACCCACGAACACGATGGCCGGCACGAACAGCGACGAAAACCACAGATGCCGTTTGCGGTCGCGGTAGATCACACCGGACGGTCCGGTGAATACACCTGCCTTGCTCATAAACCTCACCTCTTTGTTATGTAATGGTTCCATCCTCCGCCTGTCCGCGGCCAACCGGCACCGCTTAGAGTGGCAATAAATCGTCATAAAGTGACAAGGCGGCCGACATTCACTACCTTGGAGGGAAGGCTTCCAGGGAGCGGCACCCATGACCGTGCAGATCACAAACCGGCTGCGCCCCGCGATTCACCCCACCTATCCGCGTCTTTTGTGCGCGTATTTGCATGAGCGGGGCTTCGATAACGCGGTGATATTCCAGGACACCCGCCTGCAATGGGAGCAATTGCTGGGCGATCACCGCTATCTGAGCCTGGAGCAGATGTCGCGCCTGATTCGCCGCGCCATTGATCTCACCGGCCAGCCCTGGATCGGCCTGGAAACCGCCGGCGTCACCTCGGTGTCCGCCCACGGGCCGCTGGGCTACGCGGTGGTGTCCGCCCCGGACCTGCGCGAAGTGCTGCGGGTGGTGTCCCGCTACGTGGGCGTAAGGTTCCAGCTGGTGGGGGTGCGCTTCGAGGAATTCGACGACCACGCCGTGCTGACGCTGGACGAGCAGGTGGACCTGGCCGAGATCCGCGAGTTTGTCACCGGCTCGATCCTCGCCACCTACTTTCAGCTGGTGGACACGGTGACCTCGCGGCGGCTGCGCGACGTGGCCGTCACCCTGCCGCTGGACGAGCCCGTCTGGGCGTCGGTCTACGAAGAGTATCTGGGTTGCCCGGTGACCTTCGGCACCGGCCAGCTCACCATCACGCTGCCCGCCGCGCTGCTCGACACCCCCTGCCTGACCGCCGACCCCACCACGCACCGCGCGGCTTTGCGCGATTGTGAGCACCAACTACGGCAGATCCAGAGCGGCGGCCCGCTCAGCCAGCGCATCGGCGTGATGCTGCTCGACCGCGACGGCGACTACCCGACCCTGGACGACACCGCCGAAGAGTTCGCCATGTCCCGCCGCACCCTGATCCGCAAGCTCAAGGCCGAAGGCACCAGCTTCCAGGAACTGCTCGACGACGTGCGCCGCGAACTGGCCGCCTGGTACCTGCTGGAAACCAGCCTGCCGGTGGAGCGCATCGCCGAAAAGCTCGGCTACCAGGACCCCTCCAACTTCAGCCGCACCTTCCAGCGCTGGTTCGGCACCACGCCGCTGCGCATGCGCCGCGCGCCCTGAGCTACGGCGCCAGCGCCAGCAGTCGCCGCTCCAGCCCGAACACATGCTCGTCCTCGGCGCCCAGTTCGCGCAGCGCCTCGGCCAGATGCAGCAGATAATCCCGGTTGGCCCCGCTGGGCCCATGGCTGCCATGAATATGCCGCGCGATCTCGTCCTCCGGCGCCGGCCCCAGAAAGGCCGCGTTATCCTCGGTGGCGATGTACACCAGCCCCTCTTCATGGCCGCCGTCGGCGAACGTCATCGGCGTGGCGAACCGCAAATAGCCGTTCTTCTCGCGCACATCCAGATGCTCGAATACCGACGGCGCCACCCGGTACGCCATGCCCGCGCACACCGTGCCCGGGCTCTCCACCAGCGTCAGCACCCGGCCCGGCCGCTCCGGCGTGCCGCGATGATCGTGGGAGCCCTGCCAGAACCGCCGCGCCCAGCCCTCGATGCTGGCGGGCCGGCGCTCCAGAAAAGGAAAGTCCGCCTTGAAAATCAGCGAGCCGTAGCCGAACAGCCAGACATCGGCCCGGCCGCTCAGGTCGTGGCGGGTTTTATTGAGTTCGGAAGTGTCGAGAGTCATAACGGAAGGAAGATACAGGATGCAGGATACAGGATGAAGCGCGGCCAACGCCGTGCAGCCGGCCAGGCCTTAACCCGCGCCTGTATCCTTCATCCTGTATCCTGAATCCATCTCGGATAGCTACAATCCCCGCATCACCGAATTGCCCAAGGACACCCCATGAAAGACGTACGCCAGGAATACCACGCCCCCGGCCTTACCGAAGCCGACCTGCTGGCGGACCCGGTGGAACAAGCCCGCCGCTGGGTCGACGACGCCATCAACGCCGAGCTGCCCCTGGCCAACGCCATGACTCTAGCCACCGTTTCCGCCGACGGCCGCCCCTCCAGCCGCGTGGTGCTGCTCAAAGGCATCGAAGACGGCGGCTTCGTCTTCTTCACCCACTACGACAGCCGCAAAGGCGACGACATCGCCGCCAATCCCAACGTCTCCTTCGTCATGTTCTGGGGCCCCTTCGACCGCCAACTGATCGTCAACGGCCGCGCCGAGAAAATCCCCGCCCAGCAATCCCGCGACTACTTCGCCAGCCGCCCCCGGGGCAGCCAGCTCAGCGCGGCTGCCTCCCATCAGAGCCGGCCGGCCAGTCGGGAGCAACTAGAAACAGATATGGCCAAGCTCGCCGAGCAGTATCCGGAAGGTAAGACCATCCCCATGCCGGAGACCTGGGGCGGTTACCGCATCGTTCCCGAGGAGATTCAGTTCTGGCATGGGCGGCCTAGTCGGTTGCATGACCGGTTCCGCTACCGTCGAGAAGGCGACCGCTGGGCACGGCAGCGCCTAGCGCCCTAGCAGGCGAGGGCGTCGGCTATCCGAGCGGGCTGCGCACCCCTGCGAAACCTTGCCCCAGAACATGCGTGTAAATTTGGGTTGTATTCAAATCACTGTGGCCCAGTAGTTCCTGAACGGTGCGAATATCTGCGCCACTGAGCAGTAGCTGAGTTGCAAAGCTATGGCGAAACGTGTGGCTGGTAGCGACTTTCCCTATGCCAGCCTCCGCAACCGCACGCTTCACTGCCTTTTGAACGGCACTCACGTGAAGATGGTGTCGCACCCAGCGGCCCTCGCTGTCCCGGCAAAGGCCGTTGGAAGGAAACAACCATTGCCATTGAGCGGACACTGATGCGAAAGGATACTTGCGTGCCAGAGCTCCGGGCGTGGAAGTCGGCGTCCGCTTCTCCGCCGGTGTGGCTTTCACTTCATCCGTGCGGGTTTCCGTAAGGGCACGAAGCGGCGTTGCCAGCGACCCCGGCAGTAAAGTATTCCTGTCCTTTGCGCCCTTACCGTCACGCACGGTAATCGTACGCAGCCCAAAATCAATATCCTTGACGCGTAAACGAGCCGCCTCCGTAACCCGCAACCCGGCGCCATAGATCAGAGAGACAATGAGTTTATGCGGCGCCGACAAGCGACCTATAACCGCCATGGCTTCGTTATGACTCAAAACAACGGGTAGTTTTGGAGGCCGCCTCACCCGGGAAATATTCTCGATGTCGCCCAGCGGCACCTTGATCACGTGGCGATATAGAAAGACTAGCGCGTTCAATGCCTGATTCTGAGTGGCGGCTGCTACGTCCCTCTTCGTCGCAAGCCAAGTCAAAAAGGCCGAAACTTCTGGCTCCGACATTTCAGCGGGGTGGCGCAGCTTATGAAACCTAATGAAATAGCGAATCCAGTACCAATAGGTTTTCTCGGTCCGTGGGCTGTAATGGCGCACCCGAATGGCTTCGCGAAACTGATCACGGAGCTTTGGGCGCCTGTCACTATCCGTGTGCATGGCTATTCTCCTGGGCTGTCCATATGGACAGTATCATGGCAATTGGGAAATGACGAAGTCAAGCGAACAGGGGCAGACAACGCGGCAGGTTTGTAACCTGTTGAGTTTTCTGGTTTTATTCGATGAAGTTAAAAACTATAAAGTGATATGACGCCGACGCGTTCATTGGATATTCGAGCCGGCGTCCTAATACCTGTTAGCAGTCGGGAGAAAGAAAGTGCTAAGTCGAATTCAGTCCGTATTTATTTCTCATGGTGGTGGCCCCATGCCGCTTTTGGGTGATCCAGGCCATAGTGAAATGGTGGCTTCCTTGGAGATGTTGGGCGCAAGGCTCGGTCGCCCCGAGGCCGTTGTCGTGGTTAGTGCTCATTGGGAAGAGAGAGTCCTAACCATCACGGCAGCTGAAGCGCCGGCACTGATCTACGATTATTACGGCTTTCCAGAAGAATCGTATTCAATTACATATCCTTGCCGAGGCGAGCCGTCATTAGCTGGCGAGCTACACCGGTTGATTGAGTGCGCCGGGATTGATGTGAACATGGATCACGAGCGAGGGTTAGATCATGGTGTTTTCGTGCCGCTTAAGATCATGTACCCCGAGGCAGATATTCCCTGCGTCCAACTGTCTTTGTTGAGCTCGCTAGATCCTGAAAGCCACATAGCTGTCGGCGAGGCATTACGAGGCTTGGAGTGTGAAAACGTATTGCTCATTGGTTCGGGGTTTTCATTCCATAATTTGAAAGCTTTCTTTGCACCAGAGATCGTTGAATTATCCCAGTCCAATCGCGAATTTGAGCAGTGGTTAGGCGACACATGCTGTAATCCAACCTATTCAGCAGAGCAACGGCGACAAAAACTAATTCGCTGGTCCGATGCCCCAGGAGCAAGGTATTGTCATCCGCGAGAGGAGCACCTGTTGCCGCTTCATGTGTGTTTCGGCGCTGCCGCCGGGGAGCCTGCGGAAGCGATCAATCTTAGGGTTATGAACAAAGAGTCCAGTATGTATGTGTGGTGAGCCGACTGCTAACAACACGTTGCAGGTGACGTTTGACCCGCTGCCCACTTTTGCTGTCGCAAAAGCGGTCATCGCCTCAAACGCACCTGAACGTGGGCGTTACGTGGATTCACTATGACCGAAAGTGCCGTGGAAACGGGGTAGAACCCTTCAGAGTACGGTTGTGCATGGTTATGCTCCTGTTGTGCAATTTCTAGGTTGCGTCAGTAAGGCGGTCGGGAGGCTAGAAACAGCAACAGGTACTGCTCCGACTATTTCCTGCAAGCAGGTGTTGTATTCGCCGGACCTCCCGACCATTACATTCCCGGATTTCGGGCACAAAAAAACCGCAATACTTCCGGGGTGCGGTTTTGCCCGCCTGTTGGAGTTTCTAGGCTCCTTCTCAAACTCTACCTGGATTTTCGATGCTGTCAATATGGACAGTGTCGAGAGAAATCATGCTTTTCACTAACGCGGTACAGCGCGTACCGGCACTCTGTCAGCAAGTAGAACGATGAACCAAAGGTTTGTAGTTACCGGCGGACCCGGGGGCGGTAAGAGCACGTTGCTCGATGCTCTGGCGGAACGGGGCTATCGCATCGCGCCGGAGGCGGCCCGGCGCCTGATCAAGGAGCGGCTGGCCGCGGGGCTTGCGCCACGGCCGGATCCTGTCTCCTTCGCGCGCGCCATTCTGCACTCGGATATCGTGCAGTACCGGGCGGCGACGGACCATGACGGCACCACCTTCTTCGACCGGGGCGTGCTGGACGCGCTTTACATGCTGGATCTGGAATCCGCGCTCTCGCGGGACGAGATCGCGAGGCATGTTCAGGCGTTTCACTATAATGGCACCGTGTTCCTCCTGCCGCCCTGGGAAGCGATCTACGGCATGGACTCGGAGCGGGATCAGACGTTCGAGGAGTCCGTGACGGTGTTCGAGGGCATGAAGCGCTGGTATGCGCGGTGGGGTTACGAAACGGTGGAGGTGCCACGGGCCAGTGTTGAGGCGCGTGTTTCGTTCATTCTGGAAGCTATTGGTCGCCAATCCGCCTAGGCGGCCACCCGCTGCAGTGGCGCCATGCCCGCAATTGACGTTATGACGTCATAACGTCAAAATGTTGCCTATTGTCAGCCTAAGTGGAGGCGGCCATGAGCGGCACGTCCAAGCGTTCAACCATCTACTTCGATTCCCAATTGCATGCGGCGCTGCGTCTCAAGGCGGCGCATACTAACCGTAGTGTGTCCGATATCGTCAATGACGCCGTTCGTGAGGCGCTGGCCGAGGATCAGGAAGACCTGGCGGCGTTCGAAGACCGCGTCGCCGAGCCAACGATGAACTACGAGGCCTTTCTCAACGAACTGAAGGCCGATGGCAAGCTATAAGCTGGTCTTCAAACGGTCCGTCGCCAAGGACTTCCGGCCGATCCCAAGGAAAGACGCGGCCCGCTTGCTGCGCCGCATCGATGCCTTGAGGGAAGAGCCACGTCCCGTGGGCTGCGAGAAGCTTTCCGGGCTGGAGCGTTATCGCATCCGCCAGGGCCGGTATCGGGTGGTGTACGAGATCACCGATGAGTGCCTGATTGTGACGGTGGTGAAGGTGGCGCACCGGAGGCATGTCTACCGGCGATAGTGCGGTCCGGGTGAGTTGTGATTTTGCCCGAGGAGGGTATGGATGTGAGCCTGGTCCATGTTCAAACCATGGCGCGGTACAACCGTTGGATGAACGAGAAGGTCTACGACGCCTGCGCCGGCCTGGCGGATGACGGCCGGAAGCGGGATATGGGGGCGTTCTTCAAGTCGATCCATGGCACGCTCAACCATATTTTGCTCGCGGACCGGATCTGGATGGGGCGGTTCACCAGTGAGGCTTTTACTGTCCGATCGCTCGATCAGGATCTGTACGCGGACTTCCATGTGCTGCGTGATGAGCGGGCGGCGGAGGACGAGCGCATCATCGACTGGGTGGCGTCACTCTCGCCGGAGGACATGGAGCGCGATCTGGTTTACACCAGTATTGTGAATCCGGAGCCCCGTCGCTATCCGCTCTGGTTTGCGCTGTCCCATTTCTTTAATCATCAGACACACCATCGCGGCCAGATCACCACCCTCCTTACCCAGCTCGGCGTCGATGTGGGCGTTACCGACCTTATCGGAATGAAACCATGAATAAGAAGCAAGCGACTGAGTTCGCGGCGGAATGGATCGAGGCGTGGAACGCGCACGATATCGATCGCATCCTTTCTCACTATACCGATGATTTCGAGATGAATTCGCCGTCGATCGCCAAGCGGCTCGCGGTGCCGTCAGGGACGCTGAAAGGCAAGGCTGCGGTAGGTGAGTACTGGCAGGGCGCGTTGCGCGCTTACCCGGACCTTCGCTTTGAGCTGCTAAAGGTGCTGCGGGGCGTCTCCTGGGTTACGCTCTACTACCTCGGCGCAACAGGCAACGAGGTGGCGGAGACGTTCCTGTTTGACGGCAACGGGAAGGTTACGCAGGTGTTCGCGTCTTATGCCTAGACCCAGGGTAATGGACGGCGGGGGCGTCTGGGTCGGATCCGCCTGATCGATATCGAGAAATTGAATTTGCCGCCCCCATGGTTGGACGACCTAATGGTACGATCCAGGCGTATGTAACAGGGAGGACAACGATAATGATTAATAAACTGACCGCCATTGTGGTGGTTGTCATGGTAAACATGCTGTTCGCGGCGCCCGCGTTCGCTGATGACAAGCGTATCGGCATACTGGTCTTCGACAAGGTTCTCACCAGTGATGTCATAGCACCGGCGGAAGTCTTCGGGGTTGCAACACGAAAGTCGTGGTTTTCTGATTACGAAGTTGTATTTGTTGGCGTAGAACGGAAGTCGGCGATTACTACCGAGGAAGGAATCCGTTTGCCGGTCGATGCAACCATATACGACGCGCCGAAGCTGGATGCTCTAATCGTTGCCAGTGCCTACGATATGGATTGGTTGTTCAAGAATGACGATCTGACCGAATTCCTACGCAGCCAGGCGAAGACCGCTACATGGTTGGGCAGTAACTGTTCGGGGGCGTTTTTGTACGCACACGCAGCACTTCTGGATGGCTACCGTGCCACCACCTGGGCGGGCGGGGAGAAACAGCTCGAACGTGAGTTTCCTGAGATCGACGTGGTCTTTGACCAGAATGTGGTGGTTGATCGAAACCGTATCTCCAGTAATGGCGGCATTCCTTCCTACCAGTCCGCTTTGGTGATGCTGTCGATGATGGCTGGAACCGGCAAAGCGAAGACCGTGTTTGAAACCATCCAACTCAATCGTCTGATCCCCTGGTCTGACGTTGAGGCCTATTTGCCGGAAGACAAGAAGTGAAGCGGACGGTTCGGGCCGCAATATGACGTATGAGGAGTTCAATACATTCTGCCGCGGGTTACCCGCCACGACCTACGTCGTCCAATGGGGTGGCGCCCATGTCTGGAAGGTGGGAGGGAAGGTCTTCGCCATCGGAGGCTGGTCTAAATCCGAGCTGCCAGCGTTTACGTTTAAAGCCTCCGATCTTAATTATGAGATTCTTAAAGATCAGCCGGGCTTTCGACCGGCGCCCTACATGGCGTCTCGGGGCATGAAGTGGATACAGCAGTACGATGCACCTGAAGACACGGATGAGACGCTCCAATACTACCTCAAGGAGTCCCACCGAATGGTCTCCTTTGGGCTGGCCAAGAAAACGCAGCGGGAGCTCGGCCTCAATCAGGGTGGCAGATGATTTGCCGGATATTCAGTGTCAGGTTCAGCGATTTTGCCAGCGATACGAATTCACAATCGTAGGCGGAGAAACCTGTCTCCTGAGAGATTGCTAAGACGTCCATGGAGCTCAGTCGGTCTGGTCCGTTGGCAGGTACAGGTAGGCGATTGTATTGGTGTCCGCGACGATCACTCTCCGCCCTTGTCCTTGTCAATTCGGGGGATGATGCCCAGAACCACTACGTTCGTATTGACGTACGTACCGAAAAGCGTACACTATGCCTTCATGAACTTATCAGAGGTGCGTCATGACCGGCATTACCGCAACTGAGGCGCGCAGCAATCTTTACCGGTTGATCGATGAGACCGCCGAGTCCCACCAGCCTATCGTGATCCTGGGTAAGCGGAACAAGGCCGTCCTGGTGTCGGAGGAGGATTGGGCCGCGATTCAGGAAACACTCTATCTGCTGTCCGTGCCGGGGATGCGGGAGTCAATTCGTGAGGGCATGGAGGCCCCCGTGGATGAATGTGATCAGGAGTTGGATTGGTGACATGGAAGTTGGTTTACACCAAACACGCTCAAAAAGACGCAAGGAAGCTCGCCTCAAGCGGTCTGAAACCAAAAGCCCAGGAATTGCTGACACTGATCGCTGAGGATCCGTTTCGCAGGCCGCCGCCGTTTGAGAAGCTGATCGGCGACCTTTCCGGAGCGTATTCGCGGCGTATTAACATTCAACATCGTCTGGTTTATCAGGTGCTTGAAGATCAGCGCGTTGTGAAAGTGCTCCGCCTCTGGAGTCACTATGAATGAAACCTTTCCACCCGCCCGCTAGACGGTCAAATACTTCTTCACCAGCTCGTCGCTGAGGGCGCCGATGTCATCCTCGGCCACCTTGCTGCCCCGGTCGATGATGGCGAAGCGGTCGGCGGTGGCGCGGGCGAAGTGGAGTTTCTGCTCCACCAGCAGCACGGTGAGGCCTTCTTCCTTGTTCAGGGTTTTGATCACCATGCCGATCATGTCGACGATGTTGGGCTGAATGCCTTCGGTGGGCTCGTCGAGGATCAGCAGGGTAGGGTCCAGGGCCAGCGCGCGGCCGATGGCCAGCTGTTGCTGCTGGCCGCCGGACAGATCGCCGCCGCGCCGGTGGCGCATGTCGTGCAGGACCGGAAACAGCTCATAGATACGCGCCGGGATCTTGCGACTCCGGTCGGCCCGGGCCTGCAGCCCCGTTTCCAGATTCTCCTCCACGGTAAGCAACGGAAAAATCTCCCGCCCCTGCGGTACATAACCGATACCCGCCCGCGCCCGCTCCTCGGCCGCTTTCTTACTCAGGCCCTTACCATCAAACTCAATCTTCCCCGTAGCGGCGGGCAACAACCCCATCACCGACTTCAACAGCGTGGTCTTCCCCACGCCGTTCCGCCCCATCACACAAAGACACTCGCCTTTCTCCAGGTTCAGGTCGACATCCCAAAGGGTGTGGGATTCGCCGTAATATTGATTCAACCCACTCACACTCAACATGCGCTGTTCTCCCAGGCGACCCCAGGCCGCCCGCTATTAACTGTTAACTATTCACTCTTAACTGAATTACCCCGTTTCCCCGAGGTACACCTCAATCACCTTCGGATCATTTTGCACGTCCTGCATCTTCCCCTCGGCCAACACGCTGCCCTGGTGCAGCACTGTGACGGTATTGGCGATCGAGCGAATAAACTCCATATCGTGCTCCACCACCATCACCGAGTGTTCGCCGGCCAGGCTTTGCAGCAGCTCGGCGGTGCGTTCCACTTCCTGGCGGGTCATGCCGGCGATGGGCTCGTCCACCAGCAGCAGCCGGGGCTTCTGCATCAGCACCATGGCGATCTCCAGCCACTGCTTCTGGCCGTGGGAAAGCGCGCCGGCGAGCTGGTCTTTCTGCGCAAGCAGGCCGACGGTCTCCAGGGTTTGCGCCATCCAGTCGTACTGCTGGCCGGTGACCGGCTGCAGCAACGCCTGCCAGGTGCCCTTGGGGCCGGCCATGGCCAGCTCCAGGTTTTCCAGGGCGGTGTGTTCCGGAAACACGGTGGGCTTCTGGAACTTGCGGCCGATGCCGGCGGTGGCGATCTCCGTTTCGGTCATGCGCGTCAGGTCCATAGTCTGGCCGAAAAAGCAGCTGCCGGTGTCGGGCCGGGTCTTGCCGGTGATCACGTCCATCAGCGTGGATTTGCCGGCGCCGTTGGGGCCGATGATGCAACGCAGCTCGCCGGGCTTGATGTAGAGCGTCAGGTCGTTGAGCGCCTTGAAGCCGTCGAAGCTGACGGTGATGTCTTCCATATAGAGGATGTGCTTGCCGCCGGTGTCCAGTTGCCCCGGGCGCACCGGGCGGGTGCCCGGCCGAAGGGGGGCGAACACCTGGTCGCGGCGGAAGGTGTCACGCAGGCTCATGGTCGGCCTCCTTATCGGTGGCGTCGGGTTGCCGTTTGCGTTTGAGCAGGCTCTTGGCCAGGCCCACCAGCCCCTGGGGCAGGAACACGGTGACCGCCACGAACAGGCCGCCCAGGGCGAACAGCCAGGCTTCCGGCATTACGCCGGTGAACACGGTCTTGCCGTAGTTCACCAGGATGGCGCCGATCACCGCGCCGTAGAGCGTGGCGCGGCCGCCCACGGCCACCCACACCACCAGCTCGATGGAGTTGAGCGGCGAGAATTCGCCGGGGTTGATGATGCCCACCTGGGGCACATAGAGCGCCCCGGCGATGCCGGCGAGTATCGCGCTGACGGTGAAGATCCACAGCTTGTAGTGCTCGGTGCGGTAGCCCAGGAAGCGGGCGCGGGATTCCGCGTCGCGCACCGCCATCACGGTGCGGCCCAGGCGGGTGCCGGTGATCCAGCGGCTGAGCACGAAGGCGCCGCCCAGGGCCACCGCCGAGGCGACCAGCAGCGCCACCCGGGTGCTGTCCTCGCGCAGCGAGAAGCCGAGGATGTCCTTGAAGTCGGTGAGGCCGTTGTTGCCGCCGAAGCCCAGCTCGTTGCGGAAGAACGCCAGCATCAGCGCGTAGGTGAGCGCCTGGGTGATGATCGACAGATAGACGCCGGTGACCCGCGAGCGGAACGCCAGCCAGCCGAACACGAACGCCAGCACGCCGGGCACCAGTGCCACCATCAGCATGGCGAAGCCGAAGCTGTCGAAGCCGTGCCAGTACCAGGGCAGCTCCTCCCAGTTAAGGAACACCATGAAGTCCGGCAGCGTGGGGTGGCCGTAGACGCCCCGGTCGCCGATCTGGCGCATCAGGTACATGCCCATGGCGTAGCCGCCCAGGGCGAAGAAGGCGCCGTGGCCGAGGCTGAGGATGCCGCAGTAGCCCCACACCAGGTCCAGCGCCAGCGCGAGCAGGGCGTAGCATAGGTACTTGCCCAGCAGGCTGACGGTATAGCTGCTCACGTGCAGACCGGATTCCGCCGGCACCAGCAGGTTGAGCAGGGCGACGATGAGGACCGCCCCGAACAGAATGCCCAGGAAGGTCTTGGCGGTGCGGTCGGTGAGCGCGGTGGTGAGATCCGAATGTCGCATTATTCCTCCGCGGCCCGGCCGCGCTGCGGGAACAGCCCGCGCGGTTTGCGTTGAATGAACAGGATGATGAACACCAGCACCATGATTTTGGCCAGCACGGCGCCGGCCATGGGCTCGATGATCTTGTTGGCGATGCCCAGGCTGAAGGCGGCGGTGAGCGTGCCCCACAGGTTCCCGACGCCGCCGAACACCACCACCATGAAGGAGTCGATGATGTAGGCATGGCCCAGGTTGGGGCCGACGTTGGTGAGCTGCGCCAGCGCCACCCCGGCGATACCGGCGATGCCGGAGCCCAGGCCGAAGGTGAGCGCGTTGACCCGTTCGCTGCGGATGCCCATGGCGCGGGCGGTGCCCCGGTTCTGGCTGACCGCGCGCACCTGCAGGCCGAGGCGGGTTTTCTTCAGCACCAGTTGCAGGGCGAAGAACACGATCAGCGCGAACACGATGATGTAGAGCCGGTTATAGGTGAGCGAGAAGATCGGGTTGATCTGCAGGGCGCCGCTCATCCATTCCGGCGTCACCACGCTGCGGTTGAGCGGCGAGAAAATCACCCGCACCGCCTGCTGCAGAATCAGGCTGACGCCGAAGGTGGCGAGCAGGGTCTCCAGCGGCCGTCCGTACAGAAAACGGATCACGCCGCGCTCGATGACGATGCCGACGACGGCGGACACCAGGAAGGCGGCGGGCAGCGCCACCAGCAGCGACCACTCGTGGCCGTCGGGAAAAATCTGCTGCACCACGAAGGTAGTGTAGGCGCCCAGCATGATCAGCTCGCCGTGGGCCATGTTGATCACACCCATGACGCCGAAGGTGATGGCCAGGCCGATGGCGGCCAGCAGCAGCACTGAGCCCAGGCTGAGCCCGAAGAAAAGGGTGTCGGCGGTTTCGTAGCGTTCGGTGCGCAGGTCGATTTTCTTCAGTGCGCGGTCGGCGGCGTTGCGTTCGGCGGCGGCGTCGCTCTGCGCCAGGCGGTCGCGCAGCACGTTGCGCACCGCCGGCTCCAGGCTGCCGGCGACCGCGTCGATGGCGTTCAGGCGCTCGTTGAGCTGGCTGGCCGGGTCGCGCAGCACGGCGATGTTCAGGGCCGTGTCGATGACGCCCTTGACCAGCGGGTTGGCCTCTTCCGCCTGGCGGGCGCGCAGCGCGTCCAGCACCACCGGGTCGGTGTTGCCGACCAGGCGCTGGGCCGCTTCCCGGCGGGCGAGCGGATTGGGGTTGGCCAGCGCGGTGACCGATTTCAGATCTCGGATCTGCTGGCGCAGCCGGTTGTTGATGATCACCGGTCGCGCGGCGCGCGCCTCGGCGCTGCCCACGTCCTCTTCGCTGATCGGGTCGCGCAGGGCCCAGCCCTGTTCGCTCTGTTTGCCCAGCACAATGCGGTCGCCGGCCAGGTCGTGCAGCAACTCGCGGTCGAGCAGGGCCTGCAGCAGCGCTTCGCCGCGCTCGTGGCCGGAGCGGGCGATGGTCTCAATGGCTTCGGCTTTGACATCGAAATCGCGGCTCTTGAACTTCGCCAATGACGTTCGCAGCGCTTCCTCCTTGGAAACGCCGGGCGCCACCGACTCCGATGGGCGGTCTTCGCCCTCGGGCGACGCCATCGTGGTCTGCCCGGCGTCATCGGCCGGCGCGGCGCTGGTTTGCGCCACCGCCGTACCGCTCGCGCCGAGTAGCATAAAAATCAGTAGTAGAACCCTTGGCATGGTGGTCCCTCGGTTTGGTCCTGGCCTTCGCGGAGATAAAGGCGGGCCGGCGCACCGGCCCGCCGAGCGGGGGTGACCCGCGGCTTACTGGGCGGTCTGGCCGCCGCAGGTTTTGGTTTTGGTGTTGTAGTTGCCGCAGTTGACCGGGTCGGTCCAGTCGGCGATCAGGTTTTTGGAGTCGGGCAGGTAGTCGGACCAGGCGTCGCCGGGCACCACGCCGTCGGTCTGCGAGACCACCGCGAACTGACCGTTGTCCTGGATTTCACCGATCAGCACCGGCTTGGAGAGGTGGTGGTTCTTGTTCATCACCGCGGTGCCGCCGGTGAGGTTGGGGGTTTCCACGCCGATCATCGCCTTGGCGACTTTGTCGGTGTCGGTGGACTTGGCTTTCTCCACCGCTTTCACCCACATGTTGAAGCCGATGTAGGTGGCTTCCATGGGGTCGTTGGTGACGCGGTCGTCATCGCCGATGTAGTCGTGCCACTGCTCGATGAACTGGTTGTTCTCCGGGGTGTAGACGCTCTGGAAGTAGTTCCAGGCGGCCAGGTGGCCGACCAGCGGGCCGGTGTTAATGCCGGACAGTTCCTGCTCGCCCACGGAGAAGGCGATCACCGGAATGTCGGACGCGTCCATGCCCTGGTTGGAGAGCTCTTTGTAGAACGGCACGTTGGCGTCGCCGTTGATGGTGGAGACCACGGTGGTCTTCTTACCTTCGCTGCCGAACTCCTTGATGCGCGACACGATCGACTGCCAGTCGGAGTGACCGAACGGGGTGTAGTTGATCATGATGTCGTCCTCGGCGATGCCCTTGGACTGCAGGTAGGCTTCGAGGATCTTGTTGGTGGTGCGCGGGTAGACGTAGTCGGTGCCGGCGAGCACGAAGCGCTCGATGCCCAGATCGTCGAGCAGGTAGTCCACCGCCGGGATCGCCTGCTGGTTCGGCGCGGCGCCGGTATAGAACACGTTCTTGGAGGACTCCTCGCCTTCGTACTGCACCGGGTAGAACAGCAGGCCGTTGAGTTCTTCCACCACCGGTAGAACGGATTTACGCGACACCGAGGTCCAGCAGCCGAAGATCACGTCCACCTTGTCCTGGGTGATCAGCTGGCGGGCTTTCTCCGCGAACAGCGGCCAGTCGGAGGCGGGATCCACCACCACCGGCTCCAGCTTTTTGCCCATGACGCCGCCTTTTTCGTTCTGTTTTTCGATCATCATCAGCACCGTGTCTTTCAGTGTGGACTCACTGATCGCCATGGTGCCGGACAGGGAGTGCAGCACCCCCACCTTGATGGTGTCGGCGGCCATCACCAGGCCGCTGTAGGAGATGGCGCCGGCGGCAATGCACGCCTGGGCCAGACGTTTAAGACTGAGCTTTTTGGTCTTCATGGTGTTCCCCTTTCTCTTTTCCGATCCGTAAATGGTTGGGTCTCACTGGAAATTGTTATTGGCGGCCTCGGGCTCGCGGCCCTTGGCGCGCGCTTCGTGCAGCATGTGCAGCGTGATTTTTCTGACTTCGTTGCGGCTGGTTTCGATGTGCGCCTTGAGCATCATCAGCGCCTGCTCGGTGCGGTGATGGGCGATGGCGTCGAGAATGCGGCCGTGCTCGTCGTAGGTGGCGTCGACGCGCGGCGGCTTGGTGAAATCCAGGCGGCGGATAATGCGCAGCCGTTCGGTGAGGTCGTGGTGGATGCGCGCCATTTCGGTGTTGCCGGCGGCTTCCACCAGGGTTTCGTGGAAGCGCTCATCCAGGCCGGACAGGGTGTCCACGTCGCGCAGCCGTTCGGCGGGCGGTACCCGCCAGATCCGCATCAGGTCCTCGAGCAGGATCTCCGGCTGCTGCAGGTCGCACAGCCGGCGCACCGCCGCGCACTCCAGCACGGTGCGCACGTCGTAGAGCTCCTCGAAATAGTCGAAGTCGAACGGTTTCACCTGCCAGCCGCTGCGCTGCAGCACCTGCACATAGGTCTCGCGCTCCAGGCGGAACAGGGCTTCGCGGACCGGGGTGCGCGAGGCGCCCATGCGCTCGGCGATTTCGTTTTCGCTGAAGCGGTCGCCGGGCAGCAGCCGGAAATCGAAGATGTCTTTCTTCAACTGCCGGTAGATGCGCTCGGCCAGGTTTTCGCCACGGCCGCTCTTGAGCCCGATCTTCATGCCGCGCTCTCCGTGTCGATCACCACCACCGGGTCGCCGGCGTTGATCACGGTGCCGGGCTTGCAGTGCAGCCCGGTGACGGTGCCGGCGACGCTGGCGGTGATCTCGAACTCCATCTTCATGGCTTCGACGATCACCAGGGTCTGGCCGGCTTCCACGCTGGCGCCTTCCTCCACCAGCAGCTTCCAGACGTTGCCGCTGATCTCGGCGCTGACCAGATGGCCGTCCACCTCGCCGATGTCCGGGCTGCTGCCCATCAACGCGGATTCGATCTGTTCGTCTTCGTTCTGCCAGCGGGTGACTTCTTCCCGGTAGGCAGCCTGCTGGTGCGCGCGGAAGGCTTCCATTTCCGGCTCGATGCTTTCCAGGAAGCGGCGGTGCTCGGCCAGGTTGAAGGTCTCCTCGGTGATCTCCACTTCCAGGCGACCTTCGCGGAAGGCGTCGCGCATGCCGGCCAGTTCCGCTTCGCTCACCGGGTAGTAGCGCACCTGGTCGAAGAAGCGCAGCAGCCAGGGCTCGCCGGGCTGGAACTGGCGGTTCTTAAGGTGTTTGTTCCAGATCGGCAGGGTGCGGCCGATGAGCTGGTAGCCGCCCGGCGAGTCCATGCCATAGATGCACATGTAAACGCCGCCAATACCCACGGTGCCCTCGGCGGTGTAGGTGCGCGCCGGGTTGTACTTGGAGGTCATCAGACGGTGGCGCGGGTCCACCGGCACGGCGCAGGGCGCGCCCAGGTAGACGTCGCCCAGGCCCAGCACCATGTAGCTGGCCTTGAAGACGATGTGCTTGACCTGCTCGGTGCTGTCCAGGCCGTTGATGCGGCGGATGAATTCCACGTTGTTGGGCAGCCAGGGGGCGTCCGAGCGGATTGTTTCCTGGTAGCGCTGTACCGCGTCCAGGGTGGCGCTGTCCTCGAACGCCAGCGGCAGGTGCAGCACCCGGGAGCGCACTTCCATGTCGTCCACGGAGCCGATCGCTTTTTCCCCGAGTCGTAGTGCACCTGCAGGCTGCGCACGCCCGGCGACAGTTCCAGGATGCCGGGCACCGGTTCGGCCTTGAGGTTTTCCATCAGCGCGTGCACGCGCAGCCGCAGGGCCAGATCCAGCACGTTGTCGCCGTACTCGATCAGGATGTATTTGTCGCCGGCCTGGCGGTAGGTGATGCGCGGCACATGGCCGTCGGCGTCCAGCTCGGCGACCATGGTGGCGGAGGTAAACGCCGGATCGGTCGCGTCGTGGAGATCCGGCGACACCACCGGCACCGGCGCCAGCTTTTCGATAGCTGCGTCCTGGGCCTGTTCCAGCGCCAGGGCCTCGGCGAAGGCGACAGGCGTGAAGCGGATGCTGTCGCCGGGCTTAAGCTGGCCGACTTTCCACAGCTCCGCCTTGGCGATGGTCACCGGGCAGACGAAGCCGCCCAGGCTGGGGCCGTCCTTGGTAAGGATCACCGGGAAGTCGCCGGTGAAGTTGATCGAGCCGATGGCGTATTCGTTGTCGTGCAGGTTGGACGGGTGCAGCCCGGCTTCGCCGCCGTCGGTGCGTGCCCAGCTCGGTTTGGGGCCCACCAGGCGGATGCCCAGGCGGTTGGAGTTGTAGTGCACCTGCCAGTCGGCCTGGAAGAACTGTTCGATGGCGTCCTCGGTGAAGAAGTCCGGCGCCCCATGGGGGCCGTACAGCACTTTAATGTCCCATTGCTGCGGATAGTCCGGAATCATCGATTCCGGTGCCGGCGCGGGTTCATGGTCCGGCGCCGGGGTGGGGCAGCCGGCCAGCTGTGGCTGGCAGATCGACAGCACGTCGCCCTTGCGCAGGGTGCGGCCGCCGTGGCCGCCGAATTGTCCGAGCACAAAAGTGGATTTACTGCCCAGGTAGTCGGGCACGTCGATGCCGTTGCGCACCGCGATGTAGGTGCGGCAGCCGCTGGACGCCTTGCCGGTGGCGAGTGTCTGGCCGGCTTTCACCGCCACCGGCTGCCACATCGACACCGGCTCGCCGTCGAGGGCCGCGTCGCAGACAGCGCCGGTGAGCGCCACCACGGTGTTGCTATGAAACCGCAGGGTGGGACCAACAAGAGTGGTTTCCAGGCCGGCGGCGCTGGCGTGGTTGCCGACGATGCGGTTGCCGAGCCGGAACGCGTAGTCGTCCATGGGCCCGGACGGCGGCACGCCGATGTCCCAATAGCCGGCGCGGCCGGGGTAGTCCTGTACGGTGGTGTAGGTGCCCGGTTCCACCACCTCGAAGGCAGTGGGGGTGTATTGAAAGCTTTCCAGGTAGCGGGTGGAGACCTTGCCTTCCACCACCTTGGGGTCGATCAGAATGCGGCGCAGGTAATCCAGGTTGGTGGCAATGCCGGACAGGCGCGTGGCGGCCAGGGCGTCCTGCATTTTTTTCAGCGCCGCCGGGCGGTCGTCGCCATGCACGATCACCTTGGCGAGCATCGGGTCGTAGTGCGGGCTGACCTGGGTGCCGGTGTCCACCCAGCCGTCCAGGCGGATGTCCTCAGGGAATGAGACTTCCGTGAGCTCACCCGGGCTGGGTTGGAAGTCCTTGAGCGCGTCTTCCGCGTAGATGCGCACTTCCATGGCGTGGCCACGGCTCTGGTAGTTGGCGTCCAGGGGCGGGGTTTCGCCGCCGGCCAGCATCACCATCCACGCCACCAGGTCGACGCCGAACACCGCCTCGGTGACGCCGTGCTCCACCTGCAGGCGGGTATTCACTTCCAGGAAATAGAATTCGTCGCGCTCGTCGTCGTAGATGTATTCCACGGTGCCGGCGGACTGATAATTCACCGACTCGCCCAGGCGCACGGCGCTGGCGTGCAGTTGTTCCCGGGTGGCCTGGGGCAGGTTGGGGGCCGGGGTTTCCTCTACCACTTTCTGGTTGCGGCGCTGCAGGGAGCACTCGCGCTCGCCCAGGGCCAGCACCTTGCCGTGGCCGTCGCCGAAGATCTGCACTTCCACATGGCGGGCGCGGGCCACGAAGCGTTCGATAAAGACGCCGCTGTCGGAGAAAAAGTTTTCCCCCAGGCGCTTCACCGATTCAAAGGCGTCCACCAGCTCCTGCTCATTATCGCAACGGCTCAGGCCGATGCCGCCACCGCCGGCGGTGCTTTTCAGCATGATCGGGTAGCCGATGTCGGCGGCGGCGCCTTTCGCTTCGTCCAGGCTTTGCAGCAGGCCGGTGCCCGGCGCCAGCGGTACGCCGGCGGCCTCCGCCAGGGCGCGCGCTTCGTGCTTGAGGCCGAAGCGGCGCAGCTGGTCCGGGGTCGGGCCGATAAACTGAATGCCGGCTTCCGCGCAGGCTTCGGCGAAGTCCGCGTTCTCGGACAGAAAGCCGTAGCCGGGGATGATGCCCTGGGCGCCGGTGTCCTTGGCGGCCTGCAGAATCAGCTCGCTGCGCAGGTAACTCTCGGCGGCGGTCTGGCCGCCCAGCGCCACCGCTTCGTCGGCGGCGCCGACGTGCCGGCTGTTGCGGTCCGCGTCGGAGTAAACCGCCACCGAGGCGATGCCCATCTGTTTGAGGGTGCGGCAGATGCGTACCGCGATCTCCCCCCGGTTGGCGATCAGAACTTTTGTCAGCCCTTTTTTATGCATTGCTCAAACCTCTTATGTAGTGCCTCCACCCCCCAAGGGCGGTTATGTCGGTGGCGTCGTCGATGGCCCAGCCTTCGCAGATGAAGCCTTTCACCTGTCGGCCGTCTTCGGTTTCCAGCGTGCCGATGCCCAGCGGTGCCGGGATCAGCGCCACGAAGCTGCCGAACTCGCTGACCGGCAGCTTCCACAGTTCGATTTCAATGGCGGCGCCGTCGGCGCCCTTGATCAGCCCAGGCTTGGGCGGCGTGGTGTTGGCCAGGGCGTAGAGCCGGTAGCAGGGCGCGGTGCGGGTGCTTTCCAGCAGCACGGCGCCCCGGTCGGTGAGCTGGTGATTGAGCGGCATGCCGGTGAGGTGGGCGCCCACCACCGCCACCGTGACCATGCCGTCGTCGCTGCCGGCTTCCGGCTCCGCCGGCGCGGGCAGGGCGTTGTCGGTGGCGCCTGCCTTCCAGGGGCGGTGGCGCTGCCAGCGGCGGCCGAACTCGGCCAGGGCACCGTCCTGCCAGGCGCCGCCGATCAGAGTGATGCCCACCGGCAGGCCGTCGTCGCGGAAGCCGCCGGGCAGGGCCAGGGCGCACATATCCAGCAGGTTGACGAAGTTGGTCCAGGTGCCGAGCTGGCTGTTGAGCTTGACCGGTTCCTCGGCCACCGCCGCGCGGGTATGGATGCCCGGCGTGGAGGGCACCACCAGGGCGTCCACCCTGGCCATCAGCTGATCGGCCTCGCGGCGCAGGTCGGCCAGGCGGTATTGGGCGCGGAAGCCGTCGGCGGCGCTCATATCCTTGGCGGGCAGAATCACATCGCGGATCACCGGCAGCAGCGCGTCTTTTTCCAGCAGCGGCTCGGCCACGGTGTAGCGTTCGGCGACCCAGGGACCCTGGTAGAGCAGCTCGGCGGTTTCGCGCAGCACGCCGGTATCCAGCGGAATCAGCTCGGCGATTTCCGCCAGCTCTTCCAGGTGGCGCTGCCAGGCGGCGGCGGCGCGCTGGTCGCCGAACCAGGGCGTGTCCTTGGGAATGCCCAGGCGCGGCCGCTCCGGCAGGGCGGCGGGCAGCGGCTGCGGCGCCGGGCGCGCGTAGCCGTCCAGCTCGTCGTAGCCACGGAACAGGTCGTAGACGCTTTGCGCGTCTTCCACGCTCAGCGCGAACACGCTGATGCAGTCCAGGGTGCGGCAGGCGGGCACCACGCCACGGGTGCTCATGCTGCCCTTGGTGGGCTTGAGGCCGACGGTGTTGGTGAACGCCGCCGGCACCCGGCCGGAGCCGGCGGTGTCGGTGCCCAAGGCGAACGGCACCAGGCCCAGGGAGACCACCGCCGCCGAGCCGGCGCTGGAACCGCCGGAGATATAGTCCGGGTTAAAGGGGTTGGGCACTTCGCCGTAGGGCGAGCGCACGCCCACCAGGCCGGTGGCCAGCTGATCCAGGTTGGTCTTGCCGACCAGGATGGCGCCGGCGTCGAGCAGCGCCTGCACCGCCGGCGCGGTTTCCTTGGCGGTGTAGGTGTAGGCGGGGCAGGCGGCGGTGGTGGGCAGGCTGCCCACGTCGATGTTGTCCTTGACCGCGAACGGCACGCCGTACAGCGGCAGGCTGGGATCACTCAGGCGCTCGGCCTGGGCCAGCAGGCTGGACTCGTCCAGCAGGTGGATCCACAGGGCCCGCTCGCTGTCCTGCAGCTGAGCGGAAAGAGCTTTCATGGCCGATACCGGAGTGACGTTCTTCTTCCGGTAGGCGGCGCGCCATTGATCGATGGTCCAGCCAAGCACGATCGCATACCTCGTTGTATACCAGTGGGTATGCCGATCAGTGCAAGGCGGGTGCCAGCGTGGGGAGCGCGGGGCTAAGCTATTGTTTAAAAATAGGTTTTTCTGTTTCCCGGCGAACGGCGAGGTGAGTCGGGAAAGGTATGAGATGCGTCTTCATGGGGCGTCCGCGCCATCATTGTGCATGGCCGGGTGGCTGGACGGTCAGGGTAGCGGTGGCGGCGCGGGCGGCCGTTGCGGCCGTACGCCTTGCCCGAGGGTATTGCCCATCCGATTGCGCAAAGTGGACAGGTTGAACAGGCCTAGGCGGTTGGGCGCCTGCTCGGCGACGGTGGCGGAGTGCATCGCGGGCGTGCCGCGTTCCGGGACGGACGACGGCGCCATCTTCCGCTGATAACAGTCGTAGGGCAGCGCCTTGTGGCCGTCGATTTCGACAGTCACACAGCTGGGTGCGTCCTGGTTGTTGTCCGCCCGGGTGGGCGGGCCGGCGATTAACGCCAGGGTGAGCACGGCAAACGCCGGCATGGAGCACCACGGGGTGGATTCGGCTGTCATGGGGTCGTTCCGGGACGGGAAATGAAGGCTCACCTTGGTGCGGATCACTGCGCCGTACAAGGCGTAAGCACGCAACCCTGATGAATTTTTAATGACACTGTTTCGGTTTGAGAGGTATCGAACACTCTTCCCTGGTGTTGACCGGAGCACTCCTCGGCTGTCGCTGAAAGCCGCGGTGGTCAGCAATCAGTTAGCCGCTGTCCGTAATGTCCCCGGACCAGCGGCTTTTTTTTGCTTCGTTTCATGAATTTTCAATGACAAAGGTTCGGTCGTGGTGGGTTCCAGTCATCTAGAGAGTGTTAACTGGATCACTGGCCGGATGGGCCGGTGAGTTGTTGGTTGTGGCAGCGGCTTACGGGGACACCACTACGGTGGTGGTGCCACGACCCGGTGCATCAATGCCGAGTTTTGAATCCATGCTTTACAAGAAACGAAAGACTGGACGGTGTCGTTCCATGACCGGGATGTGCTTCAGCGGACTTCTGTTAATCAGTCCGCTGGCATGGACGCAGCAGAGTGCTGAACCGGATGCCGCCGGGACGCCTGTCACGACAACGGTGACCATTAATGAGTACATCGTGCGTGGTAATACCGTGCTGCAGGCACGCGATATCGAGCGCGCGGTTTATCCCTATCTGGGGCCGGATAAAACGCTGGACGACATACGAGAGGCGCAACGGGCCTTGCAGGCGGTGTACCAGGACTCCGGCTATCAATCGGTATATGTGGAGCTGCCCGAGCAGAAGGTCAGCGGCGGCGTGGTTTACCTTGAGGTCGTGGAAGTGAAAGTCGGTCGGGTGCGGGTGGTTGGCGCCGAATACCAATCCCCGCTCGAGATTCGAAATCAGGTGCCCGCGCTGACCAGTGGCACGGTACCCAATTTTGATCTGGTTCAAGAGGAGCTCACCGAGGTTAACCGTACCGGTAAGCGGCAGGTCATGCCGCTGGTCAAGGAGGGGCGTATCCCCGGCACCATGGATGTGGATCTGGCCGTTGAAGACGAGCGCCCCTGGAGCGCCAGCCTGACGTTGAACAATGACTATAGCGCCGACACCGAGAAGCTACGCACGGTGGCCACGCTCAGCCACGCCAATCTCTGGCAAAAAGGCCACAGCGCCTCGCTCACTTTCTTTACCGCGCCTCAGGATACCGACAACGCCGAGGTCTGGTCCTTCAGCTACGAAGCACCGCTGAGCAAGCGCTGGTCGGCACGCTTTTCCGGCTATACCTCCGACAGTGACGTCGCCACCGTGGGCGGCACCAATGTACTGGGTCGCGGCGATTCGTACGGCGTGGCCGCCGTGTACAGCCTGCCGTTCGACGGCAACTGGGGGCACTCGTTTTCGGCGGGCATCGACTTCAAGGATTTCGAGGAAGCGCTGGTGTTCGGTCAGTCCGAAGACCAGGTACCGTTGCAATACGCGCCATTCTCCTTTGCCTACAACGGTTACTTCTACACCGAGGAAACACAGGGGTATCTCAACGTCAGCGTGATCACCGCCGCCGATGAGTTCCCCTCCAATGGCAGCGGCTGGGAGGAGTTTGATTACAAGCGCTACCAGGCCAGTCCCGACTTTGCGGTATTGAAAGTGGACGCCGGCAGCGAGTGGCAGCTCAGTGAATGGATTCTGGCCACCAAGCTCGGTACCCAGCTGGCTTCCGGCCCGCTGGTTTCCAACGAGCAGTTCGCGGTGGGCGGCAGCGGTTCGGTACGCGGCTATCTGGCCGCCGAGCAGGCCGCGGATGACGGTTATCTGGCCAGTTTCGAATTGCGCACGCCGTCGCTGGCGGAGTGGTTCGGCAATCCCTGGTCGATGTTTCGTTTCCACGTCTTCGCGGAAGGCGCCCAGCTGCAACTCCAGGACCCATTGCCGGACCAGGATGACACCTTTGATCTCGCCAGCGTCGGTATCGGCGCACGCGCCGAGATCGGCGACAGCCTCAGTGGTTCCGTGGATTTCGGTTATCCGCTTACCGACGGCGCCGATACCGAGCGATACGACCCCAGAGTCCACTTTAGTGTGACCGCCGGATTTTGAATAACACCTAACACAGCCAGTTCTTCGGAGTGCCTGACCATGCGACAACGCTTACTCGTCTTTCTTTTATCCTGCCTGGGGACGCTCTTGCCGACCCTGGCCCATGCCTGGTGGCAAGAAGATTGGAGCTACCGCAAGCAGATATCCCTGGACACCACACAACAGGGTGCGGCCATCACCGATCAGGTGGGGCGCATTCCCTTGCTGGTGCGTCTGCATACCGGCAACTTCAGTTTCGACGGTGTGAAAGCGAACGGCACGGATCTGCGCTTCGTGGCGGCGGACGACGAAACCGTCTTCAACCATCGCATTGAGAGTTTCGATTCTCTGCTGGGCGTCGCCTATATCTGGGTGGACGTGCCCGAGATGCAGGGCGGCGCGCGCCAGGATATCTGGATGTACTACGGCAATCCTGACGCGCCGGCCCTGGACAGCAGCCAGATCTTCGATGCGGATTACGCCGCCGTCTATCATTTTGACAGTGCCCCGGGGGCCACCGTCGATGATGCCACCGCTTACGCCAACGACACGCAAAACGCGGTGCCTGGAACGACATCGGGTGTGATCGCACAGGCGGCGCAATTCAGCGGCGAGCCCTTGCTGCTGCCGGCGTCGCCGTCGCTTTCGATCCCGGAGTCCGGCCAGTTCACCTTCAGCGCCTGGGTACGCACACCACAGTCCACCGGCGAGCAGCTCCTCTACGCCCGCCGGGACGCCGGTAATTCGCTGCTGATCGGCCTGGAAAACGGGCTGCCTTTCGTGGAGGTAAACGGGCAGCGCAGTGGCCAGGCACAGCCGTTGACCGCGGACCAATGGCAGCACTTAGCGGTGACTGCCGACGGACGCCAGATCACCCTCTATTTGAATGGACAGCCGATATCCTCCCTCGATGGTGCGTTGCCGGCGTTCAATACGCCGGCCGCCCTTGGCGGCGATGTGCCGGGCTACGGCGTGGCGGCCGTGGCCGGCACGGATGAAGAGGAAGCGGCCACCACACCGGCGGATGAGGAGGCGGCCGCGAATGACGCAAGCGCCACGCCGGTTGCCGCCGGCTTTAGCGGCGCCATGGATGAAGTGCGTCTCTCCCGGGTCGCCAGGTCCGCGGCGTTTCTGAAGGCCAGCGTGCAATCCCAAGGCGGTGAATCCCGCTTGCTGGAGTTTGGTGTCGACGAAGAGCAATCCGGGTTCGGCTTTGGCGCGCTCGGTTTCCTGCTCAGCGCGGTGCCCATCGACGCCTGGGTGATCATCGCCGTCTTGATGGTGATGATGGTCCAGACCTGGGTGGTGATGTTCCAGAAGTTCCGCCATACGCGTCGGGTGGACGAAGCCAACAGCGAATTCCGTGAGGCCTTCTCCGGTGTCGGCACCCGCCTGGAACAACTCGCCGACGATCGCTCGCTGGGTGAACGGCTGCACTATTCATCGCTGTGGCGGCTCTACCAGGTGGCGGTGCACGAACTGCGAGTCCGGCGTGAACAAGGCGCGGACACCGACCGTATTTCGTCGGAAACCCTGGAGGCGATCCGCGCGTCCATGGACGCGGTGCGGACCCAGGAGAACCGCACGCTGGGACATCGGCTGGGTGTGCTGTCGAACGCCATCGCCGGCGGTCCGTACATCGGTCTGCTGGGCACCGTAATGGGTATCATGGTTGTGTTCCTGGGCACCGCCATGGCCGGCAACGTCAATATCAACGCGGTGGCGCCGGGTATGGCGGCCGCTTTGCTCGCCACCGCCGCCGGCCTGTTCGTCGCCATTCCCGCGCTGTTCGCCTACAACCGGCTGAACGGACGCAACCGCGATATCAGTTCCGATATGCGCGTCTTCCTCGATGAATTCGTCACCCGCCTGGCCGAGCAGCGCGGCGGCACGGCGCCGGTGCTCGACGCCAGCGGCGATAAGCATCGAACCACTTCCCGCGACGTAATCGCTTAAGGAGAGCGCCATGGCTTCCGTAAGAGCCTCGATGGACGACGATGAAATGGACGGCCCGGTGGACGGCATCAACATCACCCCTTTGGTCGACGTGCTGATGGTGGTGCTGGTGATGTTCATTCTTACCGCCACCGCGCAGGTGGCGGGCATCCAGGTCGATTTGCCCAAGGCGAGCGCTTCCGTCTCTTTATCGGAACCCAAGACCAAGGCGGTTTCGGTGAACAACGATGGGCAGGTCTTTCTCGATGCTTACCCGGTCACCCTGCAGGAACTGGAAGACCGGTTGCGCACCGAGAAAGCCACCAATCCGGACTTCCCCGTGGTCCTGCGCGGCGACGCCGCGGTGCAGTACCAGAAGGTGGTGGAGGTGCTGGATATTCTGCGTCGCCTTGAACTGGCCCAGGTCGGGCTGGTTACCGGCAAGCCCAAGAACTGACTGCACGGACCCTAGCCGAGATGCCAACCGAATCACCGAGATGGAAGCGCCGTAGAAAAACCGGTGGGCACGGGCCGCGCCCTGGCCCGTCTGGCCGGCGACGGTCAACCCCGATACCACGGTTCGCATGGGTCGCCGCCGCGCTGCTCGGGCTGGCCGTGCTGAGCTGGTTGGTCTGGCTGTGGGCCAACGACACCGCCGGAGTGCGTCGCCAGGTCGCGAAGCAGGAGATGATCATTCCGCTGCCGCCACCGCCGCCGCCCGAGGAGACACCGGAACCCGAACCGGAGCCGGAGCCCGAAGAAGCGGTGGAACCGGAGCCGGAACCAGAGCCTACGCCGGTGGAAGAGCCGACCCCGGATGAGCCGCCGTCGCCGGCGGAGGATCTCTCCGACGCCATGCAGATCGATGGCGAGGCGCAGGCCGGAACCGACGCCTTCAACATTGCCGCCGGCGGCGGCGGTGGAATGGGCGGTTCTGGTGCCGGCGTGGGGAACGCCACCTATGGCCAGTACCTCTCTTACGCGTTTCAGAAGGCGCTTCGCGAGAACCGGAGCATCCGCAATCTGAGTTACCGGGTCGAGGTCAATCTGTGGCTTGACCGTTATGGACAGGTGACTCGGGTACAGCTGCTCGAATCGAGCGGCGATGAAGACGTGGACGAAAAAGTAATCGCCGCCTTGCGCGACATTCAACCTTTGGATCAACCGCCCCCGGAGTCTCTCAACCTGCCGGTGCGTATGTCGCTGCAGGGGCGGCGGCCGGGATGACCAGGGCAACCTCACAAGATGAACGTTTCAGGAGCGACATAGCATGAACAGGCAATCTCATCGTTGGGTCCTGGCGCTGGCCCTCGCGGCGGTGCTGGCCGGCCCGGCCGTGGCGCAAACCGCCACGCCATCGCAAGCGGACACTACCCCCAACACCACCGTCCATCTGATTCGCCTTCTGGTCGAGCAGGGCGTGATCACGGCGCAGCAGGCACAGGCCCTGATGGAGCAGGCGCGCCGGGAGGCGGTGGCGGCGGAACAGCGGGCCGAACCGGAAATACGCGAAGGCGACGTGCGGGTGCCCTATATCCCGGAGACGGTGCGCGATGAAATCCGCGCCGAGGTCAAGGACGAGGTGATGGCCCAGGCCAAAGAGGAAAACTGGGCGGCGCCCAATACCTTGCCTGACTGGGCCTCACGGATCACGCTCTTCGGTGATGTGCGCGTGCGGAATGAATCCCGCTTTTACTCCGGAGACAACAGCGTCGAAATTTTCGACTTCAACGAGTTCAATGATGAGAACTATGACTTGCGGGGCCTGACACAGCCACCGCTACTGAACACGCGAGAGTCTCGGGAGAACCGGCTGCGTGTGCGTGCCCGTTTCGGTTTGCAAGCGGCGCTGACCGACACCTGGAGCGCGGGCCTGCGCATCGCCACCGGCAGTAGCGACAGCCCGGTATCCACCAACCAGACCCTGGGCGGCGGCCTAAGTAAGAAAGATATCTGGCTGGATCGGGCGCGCATCACCTGGGCGCCGGGGGTATGGAATATCACCGCCGGTCGCGCGGAGAACCCGTTTGTCTCGTCGGATCTGTTGTACGACGGCGATCTGAATTTCGATGGCGTGTCCGCGAGCTGGGGCGACGTCACATTCAGCGAAAACGGCGCTTTCTTCGGCACCCTGGGTGCGTTCCCTCTTTCCTACACATCGGACGATTTCCCGTCGCGGGATTTTGATAAGAAAGGCAGCGATGACAAGTGGCTGCTGGGTACGCAGATCGGCGCCGACTGGCGTTTTAATGAGGATAACCGCTTCCTGGTGGCGCTGTCCTACTACGACTTCCACAACCTTCGTGGTGAGCGATCCTCGGAGTGCGTGCTCTATTACGGCGACAACACCTGCGACACGGATGACTCGGCGCCGGCCTTCATGCAAAAAGGTAACACCCTTTTCCTACTGCGTGACATCGCTCTCAACCCGGCTGACGAAGCCGGTACCGCCATGCCGCAACTGGTCGGCCTGGCCTCTGAGTTCGAATTGTTCGACCTCAATCTGCGCTGGGACACCCCTTTTATCGGCGGCTACAAGCTGCGCCTCGCGGGCAACTATGTCTATAACAATGGCTACAGCGAGGAAGAGATGTTCCGCAACGCGGAAGGTCAAGTGATCAACAACTTCGACCAGAACGGCGAGCTAAAAAGCGGCCGCGATGCCTGGATGGTACACGCTGCCTTTGGCCCCTCCCTGGATCTCGAGCGCGTCGGCGACTGGAAGGTATTCGCCGGCTACAAGCACATTAAGCCGGACGCATTGCCGGACGCCTTTAACGATTCCGCCTTTCACCTCGGTGGCACCAACGCCAAGGGCTACTACCTGGGGGGCGCCTACGCCTTCACCGATGGGGTTTTCGCCCAGGGACGCTGGCTGAGTACGGATGAAGTATACGGTCCGCCGCTGGCCATCGATGTGTTACAGATCGAATTGAATGCCCGCTTCTGACGCACGAGGAGAAGGAAAATGGGAACAACGCTAACCAGGCAAGTCATGGATCGGAATGACAAGGATAGAGCGGGCGCGCGCTGGTTGCTGGCGCTGGCGCTGATGTTCGGCCTGGTCTCCGTCCCGGCCGCATGGGCGCAGGCACCGGAGAGCCTTGAACAGAGGCTGCGGGCTGAGCTGCGTAACACCACCCAGCAGCTGCGTGATCTTCAGTCCCGGCAGGCACGCCTGGAGGCGGCGCGCGCCAAGGCCGAGTCGCAGCGGGATGACGCCCTGGCGCAAGTGGAGGCGCTTCAGGCGCGCCTTGATGACCGCGAAGGCAAGCTCACTGCCGAACGCCGGGCAAGCCAGTCACGAATCGCCGCCAGTCAGGAGCGCGCCCAGCAAGTGCGGGACGCCTATGACGAGCTGCTGGCGTTGGCGAGAGAGAAGGAGGCGCAACGAATGACCTGGGAGAAGCAGGCGCGGGAGCGGGCCGCGGCACTGCGGACCTGCGTGGAACGCAATGAAGCATTGTTTTCGGCCGGCCGGGAAATTCTCGACGCCTATCAGAATCTGGGCTCGGGAAGCTTGTTCCGTATGCGGCAGCCGCTGGCGGCCTCGGCGCGGGTGGAGTTTGAAAACCAGGCGCAGGCGTTCGGCGATCGCCTTTACAACAATCAGGTGCAAGTAACGGAGACGTCGTCCGACGACGGCGAGCAGACGGATCAATCCGAGGAGGCGCGCAACAATGAGTGAACAAAAGAGCGACATGATCGAAGCGGTGAGTCTGCAATACCTGGCGGAAGTATTACAAGGCGCCGGTTACCGCACCAACGAAAGTGAGCAGAACGGCGGCAAACAACTGCTCAGCGCCAGCCAGGGCATCGGTTTCGCGGTCAGGCCGGGCAACCCGGTTGGCGAAGGCCCGGAAATGCTCGATTTTACGCTGAGCTGTGCGTTGCGTATCCAGGGGACGTTACCTGAAAACATGGTATCCGATTGGAACCGCGATAAGCGGTTCAGCCGGCTCACTCACCAGGTTGACTTTTTGGTTCTTGAGATGGATGTGGTCGTGGCGGGCGGCGTCGGTGCGGGCCACCTGCGCACTCAAGTGGAGTTATGGGATCGGTTGATGCGGGAGTTCCTGCTCTATCTACGTAACTATCGCGCCACCGGCTCAGCTGATGATCAAGACGCCGCCGGGTAGCGAGCGAACGTTGGCACCGTGCACTTCCCGCACCAGCGTGGCGAAATCGTCGAGCCGGTCCAGTGACAGATACGCCTGCACCGGCGTGCGTCCAAGGCGATCATCCAGCAGCACGATCCGGCCCGGCCGATACCGGTTCACCTCGTCGACCACCTGGTTCAACGGCATGCCGTCGAATACCAGCACGCGCTGTCGCCAGGCGCTGACCCGCCGCGTATCAACATCTTGCACATCGGTCAGTCGGATATCGTTATACACCACCTGTTGAGCCGGCCCCAGTCGTGATCGCTGGGCGCCATGGGCGACATCGACCTCGCCTTCCAGGCAGGTCACGCGTACCCGTTCGTCGGTGTAGCGCACATTGAAACGCGCGCGCCCCGCCGCGATCCGCCCTTGGCCGGCGCTTACCATGAAGTCCCGGGTATTGGCCACGGTGGTGATTTCGGTCTCCCCGGAACGCAGAACAAGGCCGGTAACGGTGTCGTTCCGGCGTTGCAGGTCGACACGGGTCTGGGTGTTCAAGAGGACGGTGGCGGCCTGTGGCAGAACCACTTCGCGCTGTTCGCCGGTGGCGGTCCACAGGTCCGACGACAGCGCGCTGGCGTCGGGCCAGAGGTCCAGCGGTGAACGCAGTGCCACCCAACCCACGGAAGCGGCCACGGCACCGCCGAGCAGGGCGCGCCGGCTGAAGCGTCGCTCCCGGGCGCCACCCAAGGACGCCACCGGCGATGCCGTCGGTTCCGCGGCCTGTTGCATCCCCCGCCACACCTGGCGGCACTCCGCGAAGGCTTCCGCATGCGCCGGGCTGCGTGCGCACCACCGCCGAAAGGCGTCGCCGTCGGCGGATGTGGCCTGGCCCGAAGCGAGCCGGACAACCCACTCGCGGGCTTCCCGCCTGATCCGATCGTTGTCGGGATTGTTAGCGGCGTGTTGATTGTTCATGACGGCGGCCTTTTTATTTTCGGCCCGAAGCGTTGAATGTACTCCCGGTCCAAGCGTTTGCAACAGTGCTCAAGACCGGCTTTCAGTTCCTTTTCGACGGTGCGCAGGGAGACGCCGTGACGCGCGGCGATCTCTTTATGCGGGACGTCGTTCAGTCGCGCGGCGGTGACGATGGCGCGGCGGCGCCGCGGTAACTCCGACAGAGCCCGCCGCAGCATGGCGATCTCCTGTTCGCCGAGCGCCTCGCGGGCCGGGTCGGCGCGCTCATCAGCCATCAGATAAAGATCTTCCACTTCATCCAGCGTCATCACCCGCGCCTGTTTGCGGCGCTGCTCTTCGGCCACGTTGAGAGCGACACGGAACAAGTATGCCGCCGGATGACGAACGGCGGTACTGTCGCGCATGGCGTCAACACGCAGCCAGGTCTCCTGAAGCGCGTCCTCCGCCAGTTGCCGGGAACCGAGCCGGCTGCGCAGGCGTTGGCGAAACTCGTCGTAGCGGAGCACCAGCAGATCGCGTAGCGGCTGGTGGAACGTATCGGGCATCTTAGTGCTCCCCAGTCCGTTCGCAGGGCGACGCGCCGTCACGGACCAGCAGCACCGTAAGGGGCGTGGGTTGGTTGGCGGGCGGAGCGGCGATTCGGCTGCCCTCCAGCGTCTCGTGAACGGCGCTGCTCCAACGCGGCGCGTGCTCTGAGTCGAGGACGTGAACGCGTTCGATAAGACCGTCGCCGCGCACCCACAACTGCAACGCCAGGCGGGTTCGCCCGAGCTGATCGGCATGGCCGCGACACAGCAGCCGGGCGATATGACGTTGCACCGCCCCGGCATAGGCCCGGGTCACGGTGTTGGCCGGTGGCGTGACGGTGTCGGTGTGTTGCGGTTCGCGTGGCAGCAGTGTCCACGCGGATGCGTCAACCCGGCGTACTTCCAGATCGGTGGGTTCAAGCAACGCCCGCAGCGCGGTCGATGGCGTCAACCGGCCATGCACCGGCGCGGCGATTTTATTATGGATCAGATCGCTGGTTACCAAAATAGAGATCCCCGTTTGTTCGCTGAACGCCGCGAGCGCCTGAGACAGGGGCTGCGCGGGCATATCGAACATTACCGTGGTGGCCACCCGGCCCACCGACGGCCACGTCAGCAAAGCCCCCAAAGCGGCCACGCTCAGCAAGCGACGGACGGTCACCAGACAGCGTGAAATAATCATAGGACGGGAGGCACGGCTGAAACGATTGCGCAAATTGCCACCCTACCGCTGTTTTATGTCGGAAAGATGTCACAAATATTTTTCGGCACGGATTTATGAATTTTCCATGAAATAACTGCGGTCGGGCGGCGTATTAACCATCTAGTTCAAAGAGTCCAGCCACCCTTGGTCGTGGTGTACCGGGCCGCACCCGTGTTCGCCTTGAGAGAGTTCCCGATGAAAATGAGAAAAGCCGTTCCGTCCAATGCGTCAATGAATCGCACCGCCGTGGATCAGCCCTTCGCGGTAAAGCCGCTGGCACGGGCTGTCGCGTTAGTTCTGGCGGTGGGAACGGCCGGGCTGGCGGAAGCCGCGCCCCGGCCGCTCAGTTCCGAGTGGCTGGCGGCCAAGGCGGCGGCCCGCGCCAGCGCGCCGGCGCCCCGTCCCGGCGCCGCCGCGGACGCCCGGATGCAGGCGCAGCGCCAGGCCAACCAGAAACTGCGGCGCTCGATCGATAATCTGACCCGCACCGCCGGCGCCGTCGCCGCCCAGCGGGCGGCCCAGGAAGCCGCCCGGCAGGCGGCCCGACAGGCGGCCTCGAATATTCCCGACGGTCTCGCGGAAGGCGGCCTGAAGGTAGACGCGAACCCGGACACCGCCGGCTGGTTCAATGCCGAAGACCCGACCCAGTCGGTCCGCGACGGCCACACCACGGTTAATATCAAGCAGACCGGCAACAAAGCGATCCTTAACTGGGAGACCTTTAACGTTAGCCGTGACACCACCGTGGATTTTGACCAGCAGGCCAACTGGGCGGTGTTGAACCGGGTCAACGATCCCAACGCCCGGCCCAGCCAGATCCAGGGCCAGATCAAAGGCGACGGCACGGTGATGCTGGTGAACCGCAACGGGGTGGTGTTCAGCGGCTCCAGCCAGGTCAACGTGCGCAATCTGGTGGCGGCGGCGGCGGACATCAGCGACGAACAGTTCCGCGAGCGCGGCTTGTACGGTGACAACGAAGGCAGCCAGGCGGTGTTCACCAACGCCCAGGGCGACATCGACGTGCAGGCCGGCGCCCGGCTGACCACCGCCGCGCCCGGGTCCGCCACCCAGAGCGGCGGCTACACGCTGCTCGCCGGCCGGAACGTGCACAACCAGGGCGAGATCGTGACCGAGCAAGGCCAGACCACGCTGGCCGCCGGTGAGGATTTTTATATTCGTAAAGGCCGTGGCACCGAGGAGAACCTGGCCTCCACCACCGACGGCAACGAAGTGGCGAGCCGTCAGTCCGCCGCCAGCGCCCTCGACGGTAGCGCCGGCACGGTCACCAACAGCGGTCTGATTCTCTCGTCCGAAGGCGACATTACGCTGACCGGGCACGACGTACGCCAGCAGGGCGTGGCCGTGGCCACCACCAGCGTTGATAAGCGCGGCACCGTCCACCTGCTGAATTCCGCCAGCGACGCGTCCGGCAAGGTGACGCTGGGCGAGGGCAGTGTCACCGCCGTGGTGATCGATGAGGACGGCGGCACCGCGCTGGATAGCCGTCGCCAGACATTGATCGACGAATCAGCGGAGTACGATCTCGAGCGCGAGGGTCTCAACGACGGCGTCTTCGATAACCTGGCCGAGCTGCCCGACCGCCGCGACCAGTCCCGCGTGGAGATCGTCTCCGGCGGCGACGTGATCTTCGAGGACGACTCGCTCACCCAGGCCACCGGCGGCCAGATCGCCGTTGCCGCCAGCGACCGCGTGCGCGTGGAAAGCGGCGCCGAGCTGGATGTGTCCGGCGCCGTCGGCGTGCGCGTGGCGATGGAATCCAACAACGTCCTGATCAATGTACAAAGCAACGAACAGCGCGATTCGCCGGTCAACCGCGACAGCGGCGCGCTGCGCAACGGCGACGTCTGGATCGACCGCCGTGAACTGATCCACGTGCCCGCCGGCACCGGCGGCTATGAAACCGACCGCTGGTACACCGCCGGCGGCCTGTTGGAAGTGGGCGGCTATCTCGACACCGTGGCGCACTCCGCTGGCGAGTGGGCCGCCGCCGGCGGCACCGTGCGGCTGCACGGCGACGCGGTGATTGCCCAGGGCGGCTCCGCCGTCAACCTGTCCGGCGGCACCCTTAACGTGCAGACCGGCTATATTCGCCAGACCTGGCTGAAAGGCGCCGACGGTAACCTCTACGACGCCGCTACCGCGCCGGGCTACCTGCGCTATACCGGGCTTTATCGGGGCTACGAACGAACCAGCGAACGCTGGGGCCAGACCGACGCCTGGCGCAACCCGCTGATCAACCCCGAAAAGCGCCTGGAAAACGGCTACGTCACCGGTCGTGACGCCGGGCGGCTGATCGTCAGCGCGCCCACCGCCATCCTGGAGGGCGACATCGTCGCCGAAGTCTACAACGGCGAACGTCAGAACCGCGCCCGCGCCCAGGGCCTGGACGGCTACAGCCAGGCACAGAACAGCGTCGCCCGCGCCGGCCAACTGCTGCTCGGCAAGTACGGCCTGCTCGGCCTGAGCGGCGGCTTCGACAGCGACGTGCGCGTCGGTGACATCGAGGATGTCGCCGGCGAACTGGAACGGGACGCGGAACTCGGCGAGCGGCTCGGCACCGTTTGGCTGGACGCCGCCCGCCTCAGCGAGCAGGGCCTCGGCGGTCTCGATCTGGTCAGCGCCAGCGGCATCGCCGTGGAGCAGGACCTGGACGTCACCCCCGGCGGCTACGTGCGCCTGGCCTCCGGCCAGGTCGACGTGGACGCCACCGTCACCGCGCGCAGCGGCGACATTACCCTGACCAATATCATCGACGTGGTAAACAGCAATGGCGGTGCGGCACGAACCGCACTGACCGGCGCCGACGGCGATACCTATGTGCGGCTCGGCGCCGAGGGGGTATTGGACGCCCGTGGTCTTTGGAGCAACCAAATACGAACACCGGACACCGCCGCGTTGGCGCACCGCGACGGCGGCAGCGTGACGCTGGCCTCCAGCCGCGACGTCGCCCTGGAAGCCGGTAGCCTGATCGATGTCTCCTCCGGCGGCGCGGTCACCGCCGACGGCCAGTTGCTCGGCGGCCGTGGCGGCGACATCACCCTGAGCGCCGCGACCACGGTCAATGACAACAGCGGCACGTCGGAGAACGGGGTTCTCACCTTGGATGGCGATCTGCGCGGTTATGGTGTCGATGGCGGTGGCACCCTGTCGATCGAATCCGGCCAGGCCATCGTCGTGGGCGACGAGTTGTTTGAGACCGAAGGGCTGCTCGCCGCCGGTCAGGAAGTACCGGTGGATCTCACCTTGCTGGAAGAAGTGGTGATTGAAGCCGGCGGCACCTTGCCGTTCAACTATGAGTATCGCCGCACCCAGGCCCTGCCGGGCCAGCCTTTCGGCGACAGCCCCCTGGCCATCAATGGTGGTCCGGGTGTGACCTTGGCGGCGGATTGGGTGGTGCCGGACGGGGTGATGCTTCTGGCCGGCGGCTCGGTGTACCAGGGCGGGGCGACGGTCCCCGCCGGCGCCACCATTACCGTCACCCAGGGGTCGCCGGCGCCGGATTATGTGGTGCCCGCCGATGTGTTCCCGCAGGGGCTGCCCGTCGCGGAAAGCATGGCCGTGGCGCAAGCCGGCACGCCCCTGCCGGTGGACGCGGTCTTCTCGCCGGGTCAGACCCTGGGTGCCGGCATCGTTCTGGATAGAGACGTGAGGGTGGAAGCGGTTTCCACCCTGGCTCCGGAATACTTCCAAAACGGCTTTTCGAACTATGAGGTCAACGGTCATCGCGGTGTGCATGTCACCGAGGGCGCCAGCATCGACGTGGCCATGCCGGTGTACCGTTACCGGCCCGGGATCATTAATGCGGTGGATCGCGATGCGGCGCTGGAAGTCTGGACACCACCGCTGTATCAGGCGCTCCCGGAGGAGAGACGGGTGGTGCGTCGGGACGGCGCCAGCCTGACCCTGAAGTCCGAGAGCCAGCGCCGGCCCAGCGCCATCGCGATCAGCGAAGGGGCGACGGTCCAGGTCGACCCGGGCCAGTCGATCACGCTCAGTGGTGGCCAGACCACCGTGGAAGGCACCCTGCGGGCCCGCGGCGGCCGCATTGACATCCTCAACCCGGAGACCGACGGCGTCACGCAAAGCCAGTCCCTGGGGGAGTCCATCTGGATCGGTGAGCAGGCGCTGCTGGACGCCTCCGGCTTCGCCTACGCGGCCACCGACGGCCGAGGCCGGCGCTACGGCGAGGTGTTGGACGGCGGTCGTGTGACCCTGGGCAGCCTGGCGCCGGACGAACTCAACGATAACGGCATCTATGAGATCAACAATCGTTTCATTGTTGTCCGCGACGGCGCCGTGATCGATGTGTCCGGCACCCGGGCCGATCTGGACTTGGGCGGCGACCGGCCCACCACGGTGGCGAGCAACGCCGGTGGGCTGGCGATGCGCTCCAACGCCGGCATCTACTTCGATGGCGAGCTGCGCGGCCAGGCCGGCGGTGAGGGCGCCGCCGGGGGCGACCTGGAGCTGATGCTGGAAACCGTGCTGTTGCCATCGAACAGCGGTGACGAGCGCCAAGCCGGGCTGCGCAACATCGTTCTGGGCGAGCAACTGAGTTCCGGCATGCCGGAGGACATCGAGCCGGGCCCCGGCAATGCCGGCCTGCGCTACGGCGAGGCCCGGCTGGCCACCGACGACCTGGCGGACTGGGGCGTGGACGGTCTTTCCGTTTGGGCCCGTGATGCCATCCTGTTCGAAGGCGACACCAGCCTCTCGCTGGACCGGAAAATCGCCCTGGGCGCCACCGTTATCGGCGCCGCGCCGGAAAACCCTGATATCAATGTGGAACTGTCGGCACCCTACGTTAATTTGTCCGGGCGCACCGCCACACCCGAAGGGCTGGGATCAGGCAACAATCCGGGGCCGGTTTTCGCTTTTAACCACGGTAATGTGGACGCTCTCTCTCGTTTAACCGGTGAGAACAGCCGGCTTTCGGTGCGGGCGGACCTGATTGATCTGGGGAGAGGGCTCTTGACGTTCGGCGGTCGCGGCAGCCGGGACCTTCTGAGCGGTACCGAAACGGTGGATCTCCCCGGTTTTGCCGACATCCGGCTGGATAGCCGGGGAGATATGCGGCTGGATAACGTGTCCATGGTTGCGGACCGGGAACTGACCTTGATCGCTGAACGATTGTACCCGGTGACCCATAGCCAGAATGCGATTCAAGTAGGCGTGGCGGTGGCGGGGGATCTCTCCGGCGATCCGTTGGAGGGGGCGCTGCTGCGCATTCAACGCCGGGGGACGGGGGACCCGTCTCCGCCGCCTTCGGTATTCGGGGCCGTCGCCCTTCGTGCGCCACGGATCGAGCAGGGCGGCGCTTTACTGGCTCCTTTGGGATCAATCTACATCGGCGGAGACCGGCCCTCGCTGGGCGGCAGCTTCCTGTCGGAAATCGCCATTAACTCCACGTTGGGGGATGTCGCATCCGACGCTGTGTTGCAAGAAGGCAGCGTGACCTCAATCAGCGCGGCGGGCCTGACCCTGCCGTACGGCTACACCACGGACGGCATCAACTATTTCTACAACGGTGAGGAAATCGATTTCGATGTGCCCGGGTTGACCGGCAGTCAACAGGCTCAACGCACTGGCGGTGGCATCCGCTTCGGCACCGCCACCTTCATGGCGGAAGAGGGCGCCGTGGTCGACACCTCCGCCGGCGGCACTCTTTGGCGGCTGGGGTTCAGCAACGGGGCCAGCGGCTCCGTGGACATCCTCGATACGGCCCTGGCCAACGCCGCCCCTTGGCATTCCGGCGGCTCCGATCGGGAAGTCTATGCCATCCTGCCCTCGATGAACGGAGCGGCGGCACCGTTGGACCCGGGGCTGCCCGCCACCGGCCAGGTGGGCCGACAGATCACCATTGACGCCGGCGTGCCCGGGCTGCCGGCGGGCACCTACACCCTGCTGCCCGCCGAGTACGCCATGATGCCCGGCGGCTACCGGGTGGAGCTGGGCGGGGCGGCGACACAGCGGCTCGGCGTTACCGCCGGCGCCGCCCCGGGGCTGTACAACGCGGACGTTTACACCGGCCTGGCCAATACGGGGGCGATCGCGCGACAGCCGCGTCGGGCCACCATCATGGCCGGCACCGAGGTGCGCCGTTACGGGGAGTACAACGAGACCTCCCTGACCCGGTGGGTGGCGGAGCAATCAGCGGAATTCGGAGTCGCCCGGCTTAGTAACCTGATTCCCGAGGACATGCGGCCGCTGCTGTTCGACTTTGGCTACTCGGACCCGGCCAATCCGGAGGCGTTCCGCTTCAATGGTGAGTTGCGCAACGAGCGTGCCGAAGGCGGCACCGGCGGCCTGGTGGGGTTCCACGGCGGCGCCCTGGAAGTAATCAGCGAGCCGGGTCAGGCGGACGCCGGCCGCATCAGCCTGCGGGACGACGACCTGAACAGCCTGGGCGCCACGGTGCTGGGCCTGGGTACCAGCGACACCGATGGTTATACGGAGCCGGGCAACTCGGTAATCGTGCGTTCCGGCTCGTCACTGAACGCGGCGGCGGTGCTGCTGGCCGGCAACGGTGAAGAGACTTCGGTGGTGGTCGAATCCGGCGCCACCATTGATACCCGGGGGCGCGGCTCGGCGGGATGGACCGCCGATAACGGTATGGTTCTGAACCCCAACGAGGACCAGTCCCTGTTGGCGGTGGGCAACGACCTGATGACGTTCAGCGGTGTCCAGGGCGAGGGCGGCCTGCGCGTGGAGGACGGCGCCGGCCTGTTCGGCGAGGGCTCGGTGGCGCTGCTGGCCCCCGGCGGTGCCGAAATCGGTGAGATCGCCGTGGGCGCCCGCGACCTGCTGCTGGGCGTGGAGAGCGTCAACGTGGGTACGGATGGCGCCCTGGATCAGGCCGCCACCGACGGCGTGCTGTCCAGTGGCTGGCGCCTGACCCAGGCGATTCTGGATGGCCTGCTGCGCCCCGCCGAGGGCCCCGGCATCGAGAGTCTGAGCTTCCAGGCCTCCAATTCCATTAATTTCTTCGGCCCGGTGAGCCTGAATACCTTCGATCCCGCCACCGGTGAGTCCAGCGCCGATCTGCGGTTTATTACCCCGGCGATCTATGGCCTGGGCGGCGAGGGCGATACCGCCACCCTGCGCACTGATCGGTTCACCTGGAGTGGCTTGGGGTTCATGGAAGGTCAACGGGGGAACCCGAAACCGGTGGCGGCGGAGCCGGGCCCGGTGATCGAGGGTGGCGCCGGTACCGGCACCGGCGGCTTCCGGGTGGACGCCAATGAAGTGGTGTTCGGCTTCAACGGCCCGGTGGTCGACGAGACCGCCAACCTGAGCCTGGACCGGCTGATGCTCGGTTTCCAGGACGTCGAGTTCAACGCGACGCAACGGATCACCAGCGAACGGGAAGGCGCGGTCTCCGTGTATCAGCGCGACCTGGGGGACGGGCAGTACCAGGGTGGCAACCTGACCCTGAACGCGCCGGTGCTCACCGGCCAGGCCCGTTCCGACATGACCTTCCGCAGCGGCGGTGATTTGACCGTGGCACGGCCGGAGGGCGCCGAACCGGTGGACCGGAGCAGCCTGGATCTGGGCGGTCGCCTGACCCTGGACGGCAACCGGGTGCGCATCGACGGCACCGTGGCCGCCCCCAGCGGCCGCATCGAAATCCACGCCGACGAAGACGTGGAACTCACCGAAGGCAGCGTGCTCGATGTCGCCGGCCGGGAAGTGACCTTCTTCGATGTGACCCGCCACAGCTTCGGCGGCGATGTCGTGCTGGAAAGCCGTCAGGGCGATGTGCGCCAGGCTGCCGGCGCCACCCTGGACGTATCCGCCCGGGGCAGTGACGCCGGCACCGTCAAGGCCACCGCCGCCAACGGCCAGGTGGCGCTCGAAGGTGACCTGATCGCCCGCGCCGGGGATCAGTCGGACAACGGCTTCGAGGGCGGCTCGATTCAGGTTGAAGGCCTGACCATCCTCGACTTCGTCGGCCTCAACCAGCGGCTCGGCGACGGCGGCTTCGACTACCGCCGGGACTTTACCCTGGGCAGCGGCGATCTGGTCATCGGCGACGAACTGCAGGCGCGCCATCTGTCGGTGACCGCCGACGGCGGCAGCCTCACCGTGGCCGGCACGGTGCGCGCCGGCGGCGAGTACGCCGGCAGTCTGCGGCTGGCCGCCCGCGACGACCTCACCATCGAGAGCGACGCGGTGCTCGACGCCAGCGGCGACACGCTCAAACGTGACAGCCACGGCGGCGCCATCGAAGGCAGCAACCGGGCCACCCTGGATCTGACCACCCGGGGCGGCCGCCTGGTGCTGGCGGACGGCGCCACCCTGGATGTGAGCGCCGGCGGTGAGGCGCGCGGCGTGATCAATCTCAACGCCCCCCGCCTGGGCGGCAAGCAGGGCGACGACGTGGCGGTGGACGCCGACGGTCCGCTCACCGTGCGCGGCGCCAAACGGTTGGCGGTCAACGGCTTCTGGACCTACGACGACGCGCCGCTGGACCCGGAAGACGACACCACCCAGGTGGTCGACGAGACCTATATGGATGGCATCCATGGAGACAGCAACGCTTTCGTCAACGGCGCGCTTGCCAATGCCCAGTTGATGGAGCGGCTGGCCGGCCTGCGCGACGCCGCCGGCGAAGGTTTCCAGTTGCGGCCCGGCGTGGAGATCGTCTCCTCCACGGAGCACGGCAACCTGCGCCTGGACGGCGACCTGGATCTGGCGAACTACCGCTACGGACCGGATGTGGACCCGAATGTAAGAGGTTCCGGTACCGCCGGTGTGTTCACTCTGCGGGCCGGCGGCGACCTTACCGTGAACGGCACGATCAGCGACGGCTTCGGTGTGCCGTTGAGCAGTCCGGATACCGCCTATTATCTCGACTACGAGCTTGAGCCGGGACTGGTCACCAGCGACGGCAGGCTGGCACGCTCATTTATGTTGCCGGAAGAGCTAATATTGAAAGCCGGTTGGACCTTCGATCGCTACGTGGAAGGGGTGCTGCCCTTTGATGTGGTCCCGTCAACGTTATACATCAAGAGCGGACAATCCGTCAGTGAAGAGGTCATATCGCTTAGCTCTCCCCGCTTGATTAATCATACGCTAACGGCTGATATGTTCCTGCCTTACGAGGTCATGGATGCCCGAACGGGTATTGTGTATGGCCCGGGGCGCGTGCCAGCGGGCACTTCCCTTTCTAATTTTACAGCTCCGTCGGGGACCCGGTTTGCCCCTGGTTTTGTATTTCCCCGCGCGGTTCGCATTGAACCTCGGCCTATGCCCGCCGGAACGGATCTTTCTATCTACACTGTCAATATCGCCAATGAGGACAGGGTGGCCAAGCGACTGCCCGCAGGTACGGTTCTGCCTCAGGGCACGTATCTCACGGGGCTCCAGACCGCTGAGCAAGAGACCCAGAATGTTCCGGCGTTGGCCCCGGTGCTGGAACGGGGTCGTGAATCCTGGGATATCCGTCTGGTGGGCGGCGCCGATCTGGCCTCCGCCAGCCGCCGGGCGGTGCGGGCCGGCGCCGTGGCCGGGGATCTGATACTGGATAACACCGCGTCGCCGGAAGTGTTGCGGAACACCAGCGAAGCGACCGAGGCCGTCAGCGTGATCCGCACCGGCTCCGGCGACCTGGAGCTGATCGCCGCCCGGGACTATCGCCAGGATTCCGCGTTCGCGGTCTACACTGCCGGTGGCGCCTTGCCCACTGATGAGACGCCCCAGGTCGGTCGGCCGGATGGTGGCGATCTGCGGAATGGCTACGATAATTACGAAAGTTCCGCGGCGGTCACCGAGGTACAGGCGGGCTTCCTCACCGGCGGCGGTGACGTCCTGGTCAGCGCCGGCCGCGATCTGATCGGGCACAGCAGTGGTGACCTGCCCGCGTCCCGCTGGCTGTGGGCGGACGACGCCCCCGCCTCCGGCGAGCAGGCCGCCTGGTGGATGCACTCCGGGACCTATATGCCTTCCGATCTCTCCTTCAACGGATCCCAGCCGGTGCTGGCCGTTTTCCAAGGCATTGGCGCCCTGGGCGGCGGCAATGTGACCCTGGCCGCCGGCCGCCATCTGGGCGCCAACCGGGATCAGACCAGTATTAACGGTGGCCTGAACGTGGCGGTGGGCGCCAGTGGTTGGCGTGATGCGGACGGCGGCATCACCCAGTTTGGTGGCGGGGAGCTGCGTATTGACGCCGGCGGCTCCGTCAACCCGGTGCGAGGAACGTCGGGTGCCAGCAGCGTGAATAACCTTCGCGGCGATATTCAGGTGCGGGCCGGGGGAATCGGGCAGACCTGGCAGACCTTTGAGTCGCCGTCGTCAAACAATGTCGACCCCAGGCCGGACGATCTGATCGCCCGGGCTCCGACAGACCCCTACGGTCGTCTTAACGTCGCTGTTGGCGACGCCTCGGCCCGGCTGCTCAGCGTGGGGGACCAGGTGCTTTCCACCCGCGATCCGCTGGCGAGCATGGGCGTGGACATCCGGCAGGACCAGAGCGGGATCGCCGCCTTCTCCGCCGGCGGCGACGTGACACTGACCGGAGGTCAAGCGCCCTCCACCCTGAGTCTGGTGGCCGGGGAAGGTTCCCTTTATGGAGCCGGTAGTAGTCCCACGGCCCAGGATGCGGTGGTGCGCGCCTCCCTTGAGGGAGCCGTGGAGTTGCTGGCGGCGGATTCCATCTACCACCTGGGGTTGGGCATCGACGCTCACCCGGACGCCCGGGGCGTGGCCGGGCTGGCGCCCGCCCGTTTCTACGCCGTGGAGGGGGACGTCTATAACCTGATGTACGGCTATCTCAGCAATCCCGATGACAACCTGCCGTCCCTGTTGGGGCGTCCTGCCTGGGTTCGTGCCGGCCGCGACATCGTGGCTTTCGGCCAGAATACCTCTGGCTCCATCGGTCATGAGAGGGCATCGGTTCTCGGCCACAATGCCGCTACGGACATATCCTTGATCGAAGCCGGCAGGGACCTGATCTTTATCGATGCGCTGGCGGTGGGCCCGGGAACCCTGGAGATCACCGCCGGCCGCAACTTCTACCAGGCGGACCGGGGCTGGGTACGCAGCATGGCCGGCCTCTCCGACGACGTCGGCAGCGGCGCGGACATCGCCATCAATGTCGGCATGGGCGCGGACGGCCCGGACTACCAGTCCCTGATCGACGCCTACCTGAACCGGGCCAACCTGGCCGACCCGGGCCGGCCCCTGGCGGACCAGCCGGACAAGGTGGTCAAGGTCTACGATCAGGAGCTGCGCGACTGGCTGGAAGGCCGCTACGGCGACACGGCGCTGGACGGCACCACCGCGCTGGCGTACTTCGACACGCTGGCGCCGGAGCAGCAGCGCATCTTCCTGCGCGAACTCTACTACGCGGAACTGCGCGCCGGCGGCCGGGAGTACAACGACCCGAACGGCGACCGCACCGGCAGCTACCTGCGCAGCCGTCGGGTCATCGCCACCTTCCTGCCCGAGGCGGACAGCGAGGCGGGCACCTCCGGCTACGACGGCGACTACACCATGTTCTCCACCGGCGAATATTCCGGTCTGGTGCGCACCGAGGGCGGCGGCGACATCCAGATGCTGGTGCCCGGCGGCGACCTGATCGTGGGCGTGGAAGGGGTGCGCCCGGCGGACGGTGACAATGGTGTGCTTACGCAGGGCAGCGGTGACATCCAGATGTACAGCCAGGGCGACATCGCCCTGGGCCTGTCGCGGATCTTCACCACCTACGGCGGCGACATCTTCGCCTGGTCCGCCGCCGGCGACATCAACGCCGGTCGCGGCGCCAAGACCACCCTGGTGTACACGCCGCCGCGCCGGGTCTATGACGATATCGGTAATGTGAGCCTGTCGCCGGTGGCGCCCACCACCGGCGCCGGCATCGCCACCCTGGCGCCGATTCCCGAGGTGCCGCCCGGTGACATCGATCTGATCGCGCCGCTGGGCGTGATCGACGCCGGCGAGGCGGGTATCCGCGTCTCGGGCGATGTGAACATCGCCGCCCTGCAGGTGGTCAACGCGGAAAACATCCAGGTACAGGGGGAATCCACCGGCCTGCCGGCGGTGGCCAGCGTCAACGTGGGCGCGCTTACCAACGCCACCAACGCCGCCAACAGCGCGGTGCAGGCGGCGGAGCAGGTGAGCCGCGGCGACCGGGGCAATCGCCCCTCGGTGATCACCGTGGAGATTCTCGGCTACGGTCAGGAGCGGCTGGTGCCGGAGCAGGATCGCAACGCCGGCGCGCCCGACTACCGGCCTGACGGCGTGGTGCGAGTGCTCGGCGCCGGCGAACTGTCCGAAGAGCAGGGCGCGGCCCTCACCGACGCGGAGCGCCGCAGCATGCTTTGATTCATCCGCCCGGTACACCGGTTCTTTCCGCCGACGGCCCAAGCGTCGTCGGCGGAGACGCGCGACCGGTACTCATTAAAAGAACCGGGCCAATAAAAAGGGAACGACAAGGATGTTCTACGAGCGCGATACCACCGACCAGATTCTCTCCCTGGCGCGGGTCACCACCCTGGGCCGGCTGCGGGCCGGGCTGAGCTATCTGCTGGAGGCCCACGGCTTTCGCTACTATGTATTTACCTGCCACACCGTGGAGTCCGACGGCGCCTGCACGGCGGTGCTGCACAACCTGCCGTCCCGCAAGCAGGCCGCACCGGCTTCCGTTGATAACGTGATCGTCAACGACCCGCTCGCTCAATACGCGATCAATGAAACCCTGCCGATGGACTGGCGTTCGCTAATGAGCCGCCCTGAATACCAGGGCCGTATCTTCCGGGCAGCGATGAACCGGCGGGTCCGGCGCGGCATGCGCAGCGGCTGTACCGTGCCGTTACTGCAAGGCTACGGCGCCCTGGCCTGGCTGGATCTGGCGTTGGACCGCGATGACGAGTCCGCCTGGGCGCACATTCGTCAGTACCTGCCCTACGCCACCCTGTTGGGGCGGGTGGTGCTGGACAAGACCCGGAGGTTGGGCAAAAAGCCGTTGTCCGCGGATGACGTTTCCTCGGAGCCCCTTGATGAGCGGGAACGGGCCTGCCTGCGTGGCGCTAGCGAAGGTCTTAGCAATGCCGAAATCGGGGCACTGCTGGGCATCAGCGAACGCACCGTCTCCAACCATATCCACCGCGCCTGCGAAAAACTCCACGCCCGCAACCGCCAGCACGCCATCACCAAGGCGCTGCTTTCCCGCCAGCTTTACGCCTGCACGCTACCGCTGGCTAACGAAGTGGCCCCGATTTATTGAACATTCCCCGCACAAAATAAAAAAGGGCGCCGGGTGGGCGCCCTCCGCACTGGCGTGCGTTGATCTTGCGATCAGTTGATGCAGGAAGCGGCGGTGGCGGACGCCGTGGCGCCGACAGTCAGGCGAGCAAAGCCGGTGGGCAGGATGCTGCTGCCGTCAACAACAGTTTCTATCAGCTCTTCCAGAGCCTGGGGATCGGTGTGGCCGTCGGTGTAAGTCAGCAAATTGATGACGGCGTGAATCGGGTAGGCGCCGGTGAGCTGGGCGGTCGGGTTGATCACCAGGAGGCAGTTGCTGTCGATGCCGGATACCGGCTCGGGCTGCGGCAGGCCGGTGAACGGGTTGATGTCGCCCAGTACCTGACCGGTCAGCAGGTCATTGCTGCCATAGGCGATCTGCGTGGTATCGGCCGGGTCCTCGCCTTCCACGTCGGCGTAGTCCAGGCCTTGCTCGGCCAGCACACTGCCTATCCCAGCGTAGCCGATGGACCAACTGGATGTGGACAATTGATCAGTGATATTGAATTCGCCATCCGTCGGCGTGGCGATGGCGTAGTCACCCACTGGCGCGGCGGTGGCGAAGTCTTCATGGGTAATGAAGATGACCTGGGAGTCGTTACAGACGGCAGCCAGATACTGGATAAAGGCGAAGGTGGCCCCGCTGCGGTCGGAACGGTAGAACACGTTGATCGGCTCTCTGGGCCAGGTGGGGTCGATCTCGTCCCAACTGGTGGAGTCACCGGAGAAGATGTCGCAGACCTGGGCAGTGCTCAGGTTGGGACGGTTGATTGGGTTACCGAACACATCGTTGCCCAGATTCAGCGGCAGTGCGATCAGAGTGCTCAGGGCGGGAACCTGCACCAGATCCTGGCGGTTGGCGCGCGGACCGTTCAGGAAAGCAATCACTTCGTCGGCGGTCAAGGGAGCACCGGAGCTGACGAAGTCCGGATCGGTCTGGCCGGCCGGCGCGCTGAAGCCCACCGGGCTGGCGTTGTAGTCACGGCAGTCGCCGTCGGCGTTCAGGGAGTTGGCGCCTACCAGAACCCGCTTGCCGGTGCCGCTGCCGGTCTGGCAGTAGGAGGCATAATCGCCGGGGTGGTAGTTTTGGAAAACGTCGAAAATGGAACCTTGAGCGAGTACCGCCTGCTCGTACGGATTGCCGACGCTATCATTACCGGCAAGAAGGCTAGTTAAATAGTCGTCGGTCGACAGGCGAGACCGCGGGTCGGTGGTAGTGAAATTGTCGCCCACGTAGGCTAGAGCGGGGAGAGAGGCGCCGCCGCCTACCAGATTGGTAAAGGCGGAAGCGGCCAACGGTGCGCTGATGATGGCGGCGGCCAGCGTCGCCTTTTTGATGATGGTATTCATGATTGATTCCTCTTTTTATATACAAAAAAAGGGCGCCGGGTGGGCGCCCTCCGCACTGGCGTGCGTTGATCTTGCGATCAGTTGATGCAGGAAGCGGCGGTGCTGGAAGCCGTGGTGCCGGTGGCAGGGTGCTGCTGCCGTCGACCACGGTGTCCACCAGGTCTTTGAGCGCCTGGGGATCGGTGTTGCCGTCGGTGTAGGTCAGCAGGTTGGTGACGGCGGCGATCGGGTAGGCGCCGGTGAGCTGGGCGGCCGGATCGATCACCAGGACACAGTTGCTGTCGATGCCGGATACCGGCTCGGGCTGGGGCAGACCGGTGAAGGGGTTGACGTCGCCCAGTACTTGGCCGGTCAGGAGGTCATTGCTGTCGTAGGCGATTTGCGTGGTGCTGGCCGGGTTTTCGCCTTCCACGTCGGCGTAGTCCAAACCTTGCTCGGCCAGGACGTTGGCCAGGTTGGCGAAGCCCACGGACCAGTCGGTGCTGGACACCTCGGTGATGATGCCACCGTTGCCGCTGGCCGGCGTGCCGACAGCGTAGTCGCCCACCGGCGCGGCGGCGGCAAAGTCTTCGTTGGTGTTGAAGATGACCTGGGAGCCGTTGCAGTTGGCGGCCAGATACTGGGTGAAGGCGAAGGTGGTGCCGCTGCCGTCGGAGCGGTAGACCACGTTAATCGGCTGGCTCGGCCAGGTGGGGTTGATCTGGTCCCAGCTGGTGGCGTCGCCGGAGAAGATGTCGCACACCTGAGCGTTGCTCAGGTTCGGACGGCTGATCGGGTTGCCGAACACATCGTTGCCAAGCTTCAGCGGCAGCGCGATCAGGGCGCCCAGAGCCGGCACCTGCACCAGGTCCTGGCGGTTGGCGCGCGGACCGTTCAGGAAGTCGGTCACGTCGTCGGCGGTCAGGGGCGCGTCGGAGCCCACGAAATCCGGGTCGGTCTGGCTGCCCGGTGCGCTGAAGCCCACCGGGCTGGCGCTGTAGTCACGGCAATCGCCATTGGCGTTGAGGGAGTTGGCGCCTACCAGAACACGCTTGCCGGTGCCGCTGCCGGTCTGGCAGTAAGAGGCAGTGTCAGACGGATTGCCGGTTTGGAAAGCGGCGAAGATGGAGCCAGTGGTGAGCACCGCTTGTTCATACGGGTTGCCGACGCCGTCGTTACCGGCTGAGAGGTTGGTGCGCTGTTCGTCGGTGGACAGACGAGACTGCGGGTCGGTGCCAGTGAAGTTGGTGCCCACGTAAGCCAGAGCGGGCAGAGAGGCGCCGCCGCCTACCAGGTCGGTAGCGGAAGCGGCCAGCGGTGCGCTGATGATCGCGGCGGCCAGGGCCGCCTTCTTGATGATGGTCTTCATGATTCAATCCCTCGATATTGGGTTTGGTTTGTGATTAATCCCCGCGGCGGGTGCCGCACAAATCACGCTATCGAGAGCGCATTTCGTTTTGGTTCCAATACGAATAAATTTGCTGGTCGGTTTGGCGGCATTGATTTGTCAGCACTTGCCGGAATCGGCAAGACGAGTGAGTGGTTGGAACGAAGTCGAAGGTAAGGCGCTGATTTTGCGAGGGTATGGCGGACACTGAAACGGCAAGCGCCGTGACCGGACGGTGACAGTGGCGGGCGCCGGCTTGCGTGGGCCGGCAGGTCTGTCCCTAAAAAAAGTTTGTCTTATAAAAAAGCCCCGCCGGGAGGCGAGGCTTTCTTGAGTCTGGTGCCCGGAGACAGAATCGAACTGCCGACACGGGGATTTTCAATCCCCTGCTCTACCGACTGAGCTATCCGGGCGTTGGGCGCGTATTAAACCGACTCGACCCGGCCCCGTCAAGCGCGCTTGGCTATTGGTTGGCGTCTTTTGTGGGAGGAACGTAACCCTCTGCTTTTTCGACGCTTTCGTTGTTCAAAAAGCGATCACGTTGCTCGTCCAGAAAGGCCTTGGCCTTGGGGTCCATCACGTTCAGGTGCTTCTCGTTGATCAGCAGGGTCTGGTGCTGCAGCCATTCCTGCCAGGCCTGCCGGGACACGTTGTCGTAGATGTCCTGGCCCTTGGGGCCGGGGAAGGGCGGTTTTTCCAGGCCTTCCAGGTCCTGCTGGTACTTGCGGCAGAAGACGGTGTGGGTCATGGCGGTGCACCTCCGATGCGGGTTAGAGCAGGCCGGCCTGTCGCGGGCCGTGCAACTGCTCCAGTAGCTTTTTGACCGGTGCCGCCAGGCCCAGCTCGCCGGGGTCGGCGGGGCGGATCCAGCGGCCCCCGGCATCCTGCACACCGGCGCCGGTGGTGTCCACCCGGATCAACAGCGGCTCGATGTCCAGATGGAAGTGGCTGAAGGTGTGGCGGAAGGGGGTCAGCGCTTCCTGGTCGCGGGCGTCCAGGCCGCGCTCGGCGAGGGCGGTGTGTTGCCGGTCGTCGGGATCGAGCTGGGGGAAGCACCACAGGCCGCCCCAGATGCCGCTGGGCGGGCGCGGCTCCAGCCAGACGCGGCCGTCCGGGTGCTGCAGGATCAGCATGCGGGTCTGGCGCACCGGTTTTTCCTTGGCCGGTTTGCGGCCCGGGTAATCCTGCGGGTTGCCGTCGGCGCGCGCCTGGCACCAGTTCGCCACCGGGCAGGCCGGGCAGTCCGGCCGCCGCCGGGTGCACAGGGTGGCGCCCAGGTCCATCACCGCCTGGGTGTAGTCCGCCAGCCGACGGTCCGGGGTGTACTGCTCGGCCAGTTCCCAGAGCCGGTTTTCCACCGGCTTCTTGCCGGGCCAGCCGGGCACCGCGTGCAGGCGGCTGAGCAGGCGTTTGACGTTGCCGTCGAGAATCGGCGCGCGCACGCCGCGGCTCTGCGCCAGGATGGCGCCGGCGGTGGAGCGGCCGATGCCGGGCAGGGTGGCCACTTCTTCCACGGTGTCCGGGAAGTCGCCGCCGTATTCGTCCACCAGCTGGCGGGCGGCCTTGTGCAGGTTGCGGGCGCGGGCGTAGTAGCCCAGGCCGGTCCACAGATGCAGCACCTGGTCCGCGTCGGCGGCGGCCAGGGCGTGCACATCGGGGAAGCTGTCCATGAAGCGCTGGAAATAGCCGATCACGGTGCTGACCTGGGTCTGCTGCAGCATGATTTCCGACACCCACACCCGGTAGGGCGTGCGCGGATGCTGCCAGGGCAGGTCCTGACGGCCGTGCTGGTCGTACCAGGCCAGCACGGCGTCACTGAAGGTGGTGCGGTCCGGGGCGGTGCTCAACGGTTGAAGAACCCCTTGAGCTTGTCGCCCATCTCTTCCTCGATTTTTTCCTGGGCCTTCTTCTTGGCGGCGTTTTTCATCACCTCTTCGGTGGTGTCGCCTTCCGCGTCGATGCCCAGTTTCTCCTTGAGCTTGCCCTTGGCCGCGTTGGTGGCGGCCTGCTGGGCGATCTTGGCGAAGCCTTCCTTGTCCGGGCCGCACCACTTGGCCGGGCTGCCCGCCAGGCTGCCCTGGCAGCGCAGCGGCCAGGTCACGTCTTCCAGGTATTTGCTGCCGCCCAGTTCCGGCGACTGCATGCCGATTTTCAGGTCGAATTCCTGGGTCAGCATGTTCATCCAGCCGTTACCGGAGAGGGTGCCCTTGTCGAGCTTGGCTTCCAGGCTGTCCAGGTTGGCGACCTGCTGGTTGAGGCTGGCCTTGGTGGTCAGATCAATGATCTTGGTGTCCTCGGACAGCGCCGCCGGCAGCTTGCCGGATTCCTGGTTGGGGATCAGCGCGCTGAGGCCTTGGAAGCGGCCCAGCATGTCGTTGACGCCGCCCACCAGGGTGCCGTACAGGTTCAGGCCGCGCACGGTGCCGTCGGCCAGATTCATGCTGGCGTTGCCCTTGGCGGAATTGACCAGCGCTTTTTCGCTGTTGCCGGAGGCGCTGAAGTCCAGGTCCATGGAGAAGATGCCCTTGGCCAGGTCCTTGTCCAGGGCCATGGCGACCACCGGCTGCAGCTGCATGCTGGACACGTTCTGCTTGAAGCTGATGCGCGGCGTGTTGCCGGACACGTCCAGGCGGCCGCTGGCGTTGAAGCCGCCCTGCAGGGTGTCGCCGGAGGCCTTGGTGAGGCGCAACACCCCGTCCTTGGCATCGACGTTGAAGACGATATTGCTGGCCTGGATGGTGTCGTAGTTCAGCTCACCGATCTTGAGGCTGCCGTCGAGCAGCAGCGGGCGGAGGCTGTCCACCGGGATCAGCTCCGCTTCGGAGAGCTGGGTGGTGCCGCCTTCCTTGCCGCCGGTGCCGCCGCCGGCACCGCTGGCCGCGGCGCTGTCTTCCTCGTCGCTTTGCGGCGGCAGGTAGCCGTCCAGGGTGATCTTGTCCAGGTTCAGATCGAACACGATCTTGCCGGTCTCCAGGTTTTCCAGGCCGGCCTTGCCGTTCAGGGTGCTGCTGTCCAGGGTCACCTTGAGCGGGTTGACCATGACGCTGTTGGCCGGGCCGTCCAGGGTGGCGCTCAGGGCCACCTTGCTGAGGGCACTGTCGTCGCTGGTCTCGATGGGTTCCTCGCCGATCGCTTCCAGGGCCGCGTTGGCGTCGAACGGTTCGGTGTCGATCTGGCCGGCCACTTTCATCTCGCCGGTCAGGCCGGTGACGGTGGCGTTACCGGTGGTGCGGGTGCCGGCCGCTTCCAGCAGCAGGTCGGTGATCTGGGCGCGGTCCTCGTCCAGGTTCACGTCCAGCTTCTGTTCCAGGTGCACGCTCACCGGATTGGTGGTCATGCCGGCGATGTCCGCGTCCAGGGTCATCGGGTCGAGCACGAAGTGGTTGTTGTCGAGATCGGCGGCCAGGGTGGTGTCCAGGTTCAGGTCCACGCGCATGTCGCTCTGATCCTGGTAGCGCAGCGACATCTGCATCGGGAACGGCTCTTCCAGGCTCACGTCCTGGGCGTTGAAGTTGAAGTGCTCAACGCGGATGTCGGTGCCGTCGGTGGTGTTCCGGTAGCGGATCTTGCCGTCGGTGATGGCGACGCTGGGAATGGTCAGCGGGATGTCCATGCCGCCGCTCTCGCCGGGCTGCTCTTCCTCGGCGGGGGTGGTCTCCTCCTCGGCGCCGTCCTGCGGGCCGATCTTCTCCCAGTTGGCGCCGTCGGCGGTTTCCACCAGGTTCACTTCCAGGCCGTCCAGGGTGACGCCGTCCATTTCCACCTGGCCGAACAGCAGCGGCCACACCGCCACGCCGACGCTGGCGCTGTTGATGCCCGCGAACAGCTCTTCCTCGCCGGCGATGCGCGCCTCGGTGCGGCCCAGGCTGACGCCCAGTGACGGCCAGAACTGCCACGCCAGGTCGCCGGGGATCTCCAGATCCAGGTTGGCCTGGGCCATGGCCTGTTCACGAATCTGCGGCTTGAAATCGTTCGGATCGATCACCTGGGTGACCACGAACACGGTCGCCGCCAGCAGGACCACCAGAGCGGCGATGACGATGAGGAAAATTTTGATCGCGCGTGCCATAGAACAGCTCTCCTTGCGCCCCGGGCCGAGGGCCGGGATTATAGCAATAGAATGTACCCAACCGAACGTGAAGACCGTGGCGGGGATCGACGGTTAGAACGCATGATAAAGCATGATAATAAGTATCGCTCTTTGGGGAGCCGGTTTTGTTAAAGTTCCGTAATTTCCTGGTTTGCATAGGGCTGCTGTGGTGCGCGCTGGCCGGCGCCGAGCCGGTGGTGACGCCGCAGCCGGACCAGGAGCAGGTGGCCGTGGCCCGTTCCATGGAGGTGCTGGTGGACCCGGAAGGGCACTGGGATTTCAGCCAGGTGAGCGACCGTTTTGCCGGGCGCTTCGTCCGCAACACCGCCACCGAGCCCAATTTCGGCTTCACCAGCAGCACCATCTGGCTGCGCTTCACCCTGGACACCAGCCGTGTCCGGGGGCAGAGCTGGTACCTGGTGGAACGCTATCCGATCCTCGACCATATCAGTCTGTTCGCGCCCACTGAAGACGGCGGCTACCGGCGGGTGGACCTGGGCGACACGCTGCCGTTCGATCAGCGGCTGATGGACCACCGGGCCTTTATCTTCCCCCTCGACACCGACCTGGCCGGCGCCAACACCTACTATGTGCGCGTCAGCGGCAAGGGCGCCATCAATTTGTCGCCGATGCTCTACAGCGCCGCCGGGCTGGTGGAATACACCTACCGGGACATCCTGCTGTACGGGGTGTTCTACGGCTGCCTGCTGATCATGGTGGTCTACAACGCGCTGCTGGCGTTGTCGCTCAAGGAGCCGGTCTACCTGTATTTCGTGCTGTTCCTGGTGGGCATCACGGTGTTCAACCTGAACGTCAACGGCTTCGGGCTGCAGTTCGTGTGGCCGGAGGTGCCCAGGCTCAATGAGTACTACTGGCTGGGCATCTATATCTGCACGCCGGCGCTGGCCATGTACTCGCGCCACTTCCTCGGCCTCAAGCAGCGCTTTCCGCGCTATGACCGGGTGATCCGCCACTACCTGGCCGGTGTCGCCGTGTTGCTGGTGGTGCAGCTGCTGATCGCGCCGCCCTGGTCCTACTACCTGTCCACGCTGCTGGTGCTGATCACCGTGCTGCTGTTCAGCTGGCTGGGCTGGATGGTGTGGTCGCGCGGCTACCGGGCGGCGCGGCTGTACGTGGCGGCCTGGTGCGTGTTCCTGGTGCTGATCTTCTTCTTCGTGCTCGGCAATCTGGACTGGATCCCCTACGCCTCGGTGATCAGCATGCTGCCCCATCTCGGCGCCCTGTGGGTGGTGATGATGCTGTCCCTGGCGCTGGGCGACCGCATCCGCTTCCTGGAGCGTGAGCGCAACCAGCTGTTCCTGGAGGCGCGCGAAAACCTGGAGCGTCACGTGGAAGAGATCGAGCAGATGAACCGGGACAAATCCACATTTTTGCAGTACGTCAGCCATGAGCTGAATACGCCGATCAACTGGATCGGCGCCGCCAATTCCCTGGACGACGGCGAAACCGGCGCCGACCAGAGCGATGTCTGGGCGCTGGTGCGCAAGGGGCAGCAGCGGCTGATGGGCATGGTCAGCACCTCGCTGCGCTACTTCGATCTGGCCGACCGCAGCACGCCGCCGCTGGTGGCCCGCTGCCGGCCCCTGTGGATGCTGGACGCGCTGCTCGCCACCCGCGCCCGGGCGCTGGAAAGCCTGGCGCTGAGGGTGGTCAACCGTATCTCGCCGAATCTGTACGTGCGCGCCAACGAGACCGAGCTGCAGGAAGTGATGGCCATGGCCCTGGATAACGCCATCCGCTTCAGCCCGCCGGGCGGCGAGATCACCGTTACCAGCGAGGTGATGGTGGGCGAAGCGGAGTTGCGCATCCGCGACCGCGGCCGGGGCGCCGGCCCGGACCAGCTGGAGAGCCTGTTCGAGCCGTTCTTCGTGATGGGCTCGCGCCACCACGAAGAGGGCTACGGCCTGTCACTGGCCATGGCGCGGGTGATGATCGAACAGGCCGGCGGCCGCATCTGGGCCGAGAGCGCCGGCCTCGACCGCGGCTTCACGCTGATCATCCGCCTGCCGCTCGCCTGATTTCGGCCTTGCTGTCGGAGCGGACCTTGTGGGAGCGGATCTCCCTGTGGGAGCGGGCCCCGCCCGCGAAAGGCGGCGCCAGCCGCCGGCAGGATCCCAGAGACCTGAAAGATTGCGCTTCCGATAGCCGTTTCTGGAATCCTGCCGGGCGGTTATACCGCCCTTTCGCGGGCGGGGCCCGCTCGCACAATCACGAGCGTTGGCATTTCTCGGGTAGAGTGAGCGCTTCGCCGTGATGTTTCTCGAGCAAACGCAGGAAGTCCCGCCCCACGCCGCGTCCGCGGGTGGCGGGGTGCACCACCATCCACGCCAGGGTGTCGCCGTCGAGCAGCGCCACCGCCACCGGCGCGCCGTTGAAATGGGCGGCCGCCACCGGGCGCCCGGCGTCCAGGGCCTGGCCCAGTTCGGCGGCGTAGTCCGGGTCGTCGCGCAGCACTTTGCTGAAGCGTTGCGCCAGTTCCGCGTCGGGGGAATGAAATTCAAGACTGATCGGCATAGTGTCTCCGCTAACCGGTAAATGGCCGCCGCGCTGGTGAGGGGGCGCCGAGGGCCGTATAATACGGGGTTCCGTTTTCTGGAGGTACCGATGAGCGAACGCCGCGCCACCGTGGAGCGAAACACCCTGGAGACCCAGATTCGCGTCAGCGTGAATCTCGATGGCACCGGAGTGAGCAAGCTGGATACCGGCCTGCCGTTCCTGGAACACATGCTCGACCAGGTGGCCCGCCACGGTCTGATCGACCTGGACATTGAGGCCAAGGGCGACTTGCACATCGATGCCCACCACACGGTGGAGGACATCGGCATCACCCTGGGCCAGGCCCTGGCCCGCGCCTGGGGCGACAAGAAGGGCGTGCGCCGCTACGGCCACGCCTATGTGCCCCTGGACGAGGCCCTGACGCGGGTGGTGATCGACCTGTCCGGCCGCCCGGGCCTGGAAATGCACGTGGATTTTACCCGCGGCATGATCGGCGGGTTCGACGTGGACCTGTTTTACGAGTTTTTCCAGGGTCTGGTTAACCACGCCATGATTACCGTGCATATTGATAATCTGCGTGGCAAGAACGCCCACCACCAGGCCGAGACCGTGTTCAAGGCGTTCGGGCGCACCCTGCGCATGGCGGTGGAGCCGGATCCGCGCATGGACGGCGTGACCCCGAGCACCAAGGGCACGCTCACCGAAAACCCGTAAACCACTCGAGGCGCCCCATGAGCGAAACCGTGGCCGTAGTCGACTACGGCATGGGCAATCTCCATTCCGCCGGCAAAGCGCTGGAAAAGATGGCCGCCGACGGTCAGCGGATCGTGATCACCGGCGACCCGGAGCAGGTGCGCGCCGCCGACCGGGTGGTGTTCCCCGGCGTCGGCGCGATCCGCGACTGCATCAAGGTGATCACCGAAACCGGCCTGGACCGGGCGATTCTCGACGCCATCGATGCCTACAAGCCGGTGCTCGGCATCTGCGTGGGCATGCAGGCGATGATGGACTTCAGCGAAGAGAACGACGGCATCGACTGCCTGGGTGTGTTCTCCGGCCGGGTGCAGTTTTTCGGCGCGCCCATGGGCGACACCGGGCGCCCGCTGAAGGTGCCGCACATGGGCTGGAACCAGGTGCAGCAGGTCAACGACCACCCGCTGTGGGCGGGCATCGACGACAACAGCCGCTTCTACTTCGTGCACAGCTACTGCGCCACCGGGGTGCCCGACGAGCAGATGGCCGGCCGCTGTGAGTACGGCCTGGCGTTCGCCGCCGCCGTCGCCAAGCGCAATGTGTTCGCGGTGCAGTTCCACCCGGAAAAGAGCGCCGACGCCGGCCTCAAGCTGCTGGAAAACTTTCTGCGCTGGCGGCCCTGAGCGCCGCGTCCTCTTATTTCAGCCTGTTAAACAAGCGAGATCGTCATGGAACTGATTCCCGCCATCGATTTGAAAGACGGCCACTGCGTACGCCTCAAGCAGGGCCGCATGGACGACGACACGGTGTTTTCCGAGGACCCGGTGGCGGTGGCCGACCACTGGGTGAAGCAGGGCGCGCGGCGCCTGCACCTGGTGGACCTGAACGGCGCCTTCGCCGGTGAGCCGGTGAACGGCGAGATCGTCAACGCCATCGCCCGCGCCCACCCGGGCCTGCCGATCCAGATCGGCGGCGGCATCCGCAGCGCCGAGACCATCCAGGCCTACCTGGACGCCGGCGTTCAGTGGGTGATCATCGGCACCAAGGCGGTGAAAGAGCCGCAATTCGTGCGCGACATGTGCAAGCAGTTCCCCGGCCACGTGATCGTCGGCCTGGACGCCAAGGACGGTAAAGTGGCCACCGACGGCTGGGCCGAAGTCACCGACATCGACGTGGTGGACCTGGCGCGCCAGTTCGAGCACGACGGCGTGGTGGCCATCGTCTACACCGACATCAGCCGTGACGGCATGCTGCAGGGCGTCAACGTGGAAGCCACCGAGCGGCTCGCCGAAGCGATCAGCATTCCGGTGATCGCCTCGGGCGGCATCACCGACATGGAAGACGTGCGCCGGCTGTGCGGGGCGCGCACCGTGGGCATCACCGGCGCCATCACCGGCCGCGCCATCTACGAGGGCACCCTGGATTTCGCCCAGGGGCAGGCCCTGGCCGACGAGCTGCAATCCCGGGGGCCGGGCATGTCCGGCACCACCGGTAGTGGAGTGCGAAAGTGACACTAGCCAAGCGAATCATCCCCTGCCTGGACGTGGACGACGGCCGGGTGGTCAAGGGTGTGAAATTCGTGGATATCCGCGACGCCGGCGACCCGGTGGAGGTGGCGCGCCGCTATAACGAGGCCGGCGCCGACGAGATCACCTTCCTGGATATTACCGCCAGCCATGAAGGCCGTGACACCACCCTGGACATGGTCGAACGCATGGCCAGCCAGGTGTTCATCCCGCTCACCGTGGGCGGCGGCGTGCGCACCATCCAGGACATCCGCAACCTGCTCAATGCCGGCGCCGACAAGGTGGGCATCAATTCGGCGGCGGTGAAAAACCCGGAGTTCGTGCGCGAGGCCGCCGAACGGTTCGGCTCCCAATGCATCGTGGTGGCGATCGACGCCAAGAAGGTGAGCGGCGAAAGCGAAGCCAACCGCTGGGAGATCTTCACCCACGGCGGCCGCAACCCCACCGGCATCGACGCGGTGGAGTGGGCGCGCCGCATGACCGATTACGGCGCCGGCGAGATCCTGCTCACCAGCATGGATCGGGACGGCACCAAGAACGGCTTCGACATCGCCCTGACCCGCGCCATTTCCGACGCGGTGCCGGTGCCGGTGATCGCCTCCGGTGGCGTCGGCAACCTGCAGCACCTGGTGGACGGCGTGATCCAGGGCGGCGCCGACGCGGTGCTGGCGGCCTCGATCTTCCACTTCGGCGAGTACAGCATCGCCGAGGCCAAGCAGTACATGCACAGCGCCGGCATCGAGATGCGCCTGTGATACCGCCGGGAGTCTGACGTGCGGATCTGGATAGACGCGGACGCCTGTCCGGCGGTGATCCGCGACGTGCTGTTCCGCGCCGCCGACCGGCGCGCCATCGACACCACCCTGGTGGCCAACCATTTCATCCCCAAGCCGCGCTCGCCGCACATCCGCGCGGTGCAGGTGGAGGCCGGCTTCGACCGGGCCGACGATTACATCGCCGAGCAGGTACAGGCCGGTGACCTGGTGATCACCGGTGACATTCCGCTCGCCGCCCGGGTGGTGGAGAGCGGTGGCACCGCGCTGAACCCCCGTGGCACCCTTTACGACACCGAGAGCATTCGTGAACATCTGGGCCGCCGGGACTTTATGGAAGAGCTGCGCTCCGCCGGCGTGCAAACCGGCGGCCCGTCATCGCTGAGCAAAAGCGACGTCCAGACGTTCGCCAACGCGCTCGACCGCTTTCTCGCTCGCGCCACGTAACACCCCGGCCAGGAAGGACCCATGCTGAAAATTTCCAACAATGTGACGATTCCCGAGTCCGAGATCGAATGGCAGGCGATCCGCGCCCAGGGCGCCGGCGGCCAGAACGTCAACAAGGTCGCCTCGGCGATCCACCTGCGTTTCGATATTGGCGCCTCGTCGTTGCCCGATTTCTATAAAGAACGCCTGCTGGCGCTGTCCGATCACCGCATTACCGGTGACGGCGTGGTGGTGATCAAGGCGCAGCGCTTTCGTTCCCAGGAAAAGAACCTGGACGATGCCCTGGCACGGCTGAAAGCCCTGATCCTGGACGCCACCGTGGAACGGAAAAAGCGCAAACCCACCAAGCCGTCCAAAGCCGCCAAGCGCAAGCGCATGGACAAAAAGACCCGCCACGGCCAGACCAAGGCGCTGCGCAAGCCGCCCACCGACGGCTGACCGGCAAGCGCTCTGTACAAGAGTCGCCGCCACGGGCCCCGTAGGCTAAGCTCCTTGCGATAATAAAAAAGGAGCGCAGCATGGATCAGGCCAGTCTGGTTGAAATCGGTTTACCCGCCGCCCTGTTTCTCATCATGGTGGGCATGGGGCTCACCCTCACCCCCAAGGACTTCCGCGAAGTGTTGATCGCCCCGCGGGCCACCGTTTACGGCCTGGTGGCGCAGATCGTGCTGCTGCCGCTGGTGGGCGTGGGCCTGGCGATGACGCTGGACCTTTCCCCGGCGCTGGCGGTGGGGTTGGTGATCATCGCCGCCTGCCCGGGCGGCACCACCTCCAACCTGTTCGCCTTTCTCGGCCGTGGCGACGTGGCGCTGTCCATCGTGCTGACGGTGGCCGCCAGCCTGGTTACGGTGGTGACGCTGCCGATGTTCACCAGCTGGGCCCTGGGCCACTTCCGTGACAGCGATCTGGTGCTGGAGCTGCCGGTGCTGCGCACCATTCTGACTCTGGTGGTTATCATTCTGGTGCCGGTGAGCATCGGCATGACCATCCGTCATTTCCGCCAGGACTGGGCGGTGAAGGGCGAAAAGCTGGTCAGCGTGTTCGGGCTGCTGGTGCTGGTGGCGGTGATCGTGATGCTGCTGGTGGACCTGGGCGGAGAGGCGCTGGTGCTGCTGCGCCAGGGCGGCGCGGCGGTGATACTGCTCAACCTGATCGGCCTGGGGCTGGGCCTGTTCGGTGGCCGCCTGATCGGGCTGAGCCGGCCGCAGGCGTTCACCGTGGCCATTGAGTTGGGCATCAAGAACGGCACCCTGGGCCTGATGGTGACCCTGACCCTGCTGCAGTCGGACGCCATGTCCGTGCCGGCGGCGGTGTACGGGGTGATGATGTTCCTGTTCGGTTTCCTGATGATCGGCTATGCCCGCCTTACGGGCATCGGCCGGGCGCCGGTCACGTCCTGACCGGCGCGTTCGGGCGGGTTACTCCTCGCGGTCGGCGCGCCGCCGTTCCGCCAGGTTGATGCCCTTGAGGATCGAGAGCGCCTGGGACAGCGGGTAGTCACGGCTGGCCAGGGGCTCTTCGCCGCCTTTCTCCAGCGCTTCCTTCTGCGCCTGGTTGAGCAGGTGGTGAGGCAGGTCCGCTTCGCGGGGGCGCTGGTCGTTGAGTAACTCCACGCTGGACACCTGCACCGGGATATCCGGCTCGATGCCTTCCGCCTGAATCGAACGGCCGTCCGGCGTGTAGTAGCGCGCGGTGGTCAGTTTCAGGGCGTTGTCGCCGCTGATCGGCAGCACCGTCTGCACCGAGCCCTTGCCGAAGGTGCGGGTGCCCACCACCACGGCGCGGCCCTGGTCCTGCAGGGCGCCGGCGACAATCTCCGACGCCGAGGCGGAGCCGCCGTTGACCAGCACCACCAGGGGCAGGCCTTCGATCTCATCGCCCGGGTTGGCTTTGTAGTCGTTGCGGCTCTCGCTCTCGCGGCCCTGGGTGTAGACGATCAGCCCGGAGTCGAGGAACAGGTCGCTGATTTCCACCGCGCCGCCGAGCACGCCGCCCGGGTTGTTGCGCAGGTCGAGGATCAGCCCGCTCAACTCGCCTTCGGCTTTCAGTTCGTTGAGGGCTTTCTTGGCTTCGTGGCCGGTGTTGTTCTGGAACTGGGACACGCGCAGGTAGCCGTAGCCGGGCTCCAGCACTTCGCTTTTCACGCTTTCCACTTTGATGCGGTCACGCTTGAGCGTCACCGGGCGCGGCTTTTCGTCGCCGTCGCTGAGCACCGAGAGGGTCACTTCCGAGCCCGCTTCGCCGCGCATCAGCTCCACCGCTTCCGCCAGGCTCAGGCCTTTGACGAAGGTGTCGTCGATCTTGAGGATCAGGTCGCCGGCCTGGATGTCGGCGCGGCTGGCGGGGGAGTCGTCGATCGGCGAGACCACTTTGACGAAGCCGTCTTCCATGGTCACTTCCAGACCCAGGCCGCCGAACTCGCCGCTGGTGGTGGATTGCAGGTCCTCGAACTGGTCCGGGGTCAGGTAGGAGGAGTGCGGGTCGAGCTCCATCAACATGCCGCGGATCGCCGCCTGGATCAGCTCTTTCTCGTCCACGTCCTGCACATAGGCGCCGCGCACCCGCTCCAGCACTTCCGCGAAGGCGCGCAGCTCGGTGACCGGCACGCCGTCCTGACGGGCCTGCTCATCGACTTCCGGGTCGGCGGCCAGGGTCGGGGCGGAGACGGATACGGTGAGGAGCAGGGCGGCGCTCAGTGCGGTGCGGCGGAGCAGGGGGTGAGACGTTTTCAGCATGTAATTCCCCAGACCAAGGGCATCATTGGACACTAGTTTCGGGCAATGGGCGGCAGTGTAACACGGCGGTCGCACCAGCGTGTCGGGTTCACCACCTTGCCCCGGTTGCGTATTTCGAAGTACAGCGCGCTGCGGCTGTTGCCGCCGGACTGGCCGGCCAGGGCCAGGGTGTCACCCACCGCGACCCACTCGCCCACATCGCGCAGCAGGCTTTGATTGTAGCCGTACAGCGTCAGGTAGCCACCGCCGTGGTCGACGATGGTGAGCAGGCCGTAGCCGCGCATCCAGTCGGCGAACACCACCCGCCCGGGGTGGATGGCGCGCACCGGCGTGCCTTCCTCCGCGGCCAGCACCACGCCTTCCCAGCGCAACGCGCCCTCACGGCTGGAGTTGAAGCTCGACAGCACTTCGCCGGGCACCGGCCAGGGCAGCTCGCCGGCCAGTTTGGCGAACGGCGTGCCGCGGTCGGCGGGGGCCATTTCCGGCATGCTGCGCTCCATCTCGGCGAGCAGTTTTTCCAGGCGCTGCTGGTCGGCGCGCAGGCGGTCGATGTCGCCGCCGCGCTGGTCCAGGGAGCGTTCCAGTTTGGCCAGGGTGGTCTCCCGTTCGCGGGCGGCCTGCTCCAGCTGCTCCTGGCTGCGCGCCAGCGCGGTGCGGCGGTCCAGCAGGTCGGCGCGGGCGTCGGCCACTTCCCGGGCCACCCGGCGCAGCTCCACCAGCTCGTCTTCCAGGTCGGCCAGGCGGTCGGTGCGGGCGCGCTGGAAGTATTCCTGGTAGCGCAGCAGGCGCGCGATCTGATCCGGCTCCTGCTGGTTGAGCATCAGCTTCAGCCGCTCTTCGCGGCCGCTCTGATAGCTGGCGCGCACCGTCTTCACCAGCCAGCGCAGCTGCACCTTCTTTTCTTCGGCCAGTTCCGCCTGCTCGGCCTCCAGCCGCGCCAGCCGCGACTCGGCCTGGCTGGCGTCACGCTCCAATTGGCGCCGCTCGCGGGTCAGCTCGCCGACCCGGGTTTCCGCCTCGCGCAGCTCGCTCTGCACCGAGTCGCGCTGGCGGGCTTCTTTCTGCTGGGCCTCGGACAGCGCCTCGATGCGCTCCTTGAGCGCTTCCAGCTGTTGCTCGGACGGCTCTTCGGCGGGCGCGCCGGTGCTGACCAGCACCAGCGCCGGCACGATCAGCAGCGTCAGTAATCGAAAATGGGGTTTCACGGGTTCCGTCATGGTGCCTTATCTTAACCGAGCGCTGGTGTGTATACTTGTCGCCGATTTTCCGCCGGCAGGAATGCAGTCATGGATCGTATCATCGAGTTCGTCACCAACCACTATATCCTGGTGTTCGCCTTTCTCGCGCTGTGGGGCGCCTTTTTCGTGATCGAGTCCCGCCGTGGCGGCAAGGCCATCACGCCGCAGTTCGCCACCAATCTGGTCAATCAGAAGGATGCGGTGATCGTCGACGTGCGCGCCGCCGACGAGTTCCGCGAGGGGCATATCCCGGGCAGTGTGAACATTCCCCAGAGCCAGGTCACGGACCGCATGGGCGAATTGGAAAAATATAAGGAAAAGCCGCTGATCCTGACCTGCAAGATGGGCAATCAGGCGGCGCACCTGGGGCGCCAGCTGCGCAACAAGGGCTTTTCCGAGCTCTACCGTATCCAGGGCGGCGTCACCGCCTGGCGCAATGATAACCTGCCGGTGTCCAAGGGCTGATGGCGGACGTCACCCTTTACAGCACCGGCTGGTGCCCGTTTTGCGTGCGCGCCAAGCGTTTGCTGGCGGGCAAGCACGCCCGCGTCCACGAGATCGACGTGGACCGGGAGCCTGACGCCCGCGGGGAAATGATGGCACGCAGCGGCCGCCGCACGGTGCCGCAGATATGGATCGGCGACCGCCACGTGGGCGGTTGCGATGAACTTTTCGCATTGGAGCGGGCGGGCGAACTGGACGACCTGCTTGCCGGATGACGGAACCGAACAACGGAGACAATCATGGCCGAAGAACAGAAAAAAACCTTCCAGTTGCAGCGCGTCTACCTTAAGGACGCCTCGTTCGAGTGCCCGGGGGCGCCGGACATCTTCCTGCAGGAGTGGAAGCCGAAGATGAACGTGCAGCTGAACAACAGCGCACGCCGCATCGGCGAAGGCACCGAGTACGAAGTGGAAGTGACGGTTACCGTCACCGCCAAATCCGAGGACGAGCAGAAGACCTTCTATCTGGCCGAAGTGAAGCAGGCGGGTATTTTCACCCTGGCCGGCATCGAAGGCGAAGAGCGCGATCAGCTGCTGGGCGCCTACTGCCCCAATGTGCTGTTCCCCTACGCCCGCGAAGTGGTGTCCGATCTGGTCGCCAAGGGCTCCTTCCCGCAGATGATCCTGCAGCCGCTCAACTTCGAGGCGCTCTACCAGCAGCAGCGCGAGAAGCAGCAGAGCGGCGAAGGCGAGCCGTCCACCGTCCAGTAATCGATTGGTTCAGATCGCGCCGGGGTAGCCGAGCTGCCGCCAGGCTTCGTAGAGCGTGATCGCCACCGCGTTACTGAGATTCAGACTGCGGCTGTTGGCGCCCATCGGCAGCCGCAGCCGCTGCTCCGGCGCCAGCCCTTCCAGAATATGGGCGGGCAGGCCCCGGGTTTCCGGCCCGAACAGCAGCACATCCCCGTCCTGGAACCGTACCTGGCTTGGCGCCGGGCCGCCTTTGGTGGTCAGCGCGAATTGGCGCGCCTTGGGGTAGTCCCGGCAAAAGCTTTGATAGTCCGGGTGCAGGGTGACGTTGGCGTACTCGCTGTAGTCCAGCCCGGCGCGGCGCAGGCGCTTTTCATCCAGCTCGAAGCCGAGCGGCTCGATCAAATGCAGGGCGGCGCCGGTGTTGGCCGCCAGGCGCATGATGTTGCCGGTGTTGGGGGGTATTTCCGGCTCGAACAGAGCAATATTCAGCATTCATGAAACCCATGTAATTGAAGGTTGCCGCCGCACCATGGTATTCCATTCAGGTTTGAAATACGGAGCCGTCCTATGAAGCGTGTCTACGAAGCCGGTGACGGGCTGGAGGCGCACATGCTGGCCGGTTTGCTGGAGCAGTCTGGCATCGTTGCTCAGGTGCGTGGCGACATGTTGCAGGGCGCGGTGGGCGAGTTGCCCGCTTCCGGGTTGGCCAGCATCTGGGTAAACGAGGACGATGAGGCCCGCTCGCTGGAGGTGATTGCCGACTACGAGGCCAGCCAGCCGCCGCCGTCCGGGCCGACGCTGCGCGAGCGTATCCGCGAGCCGGGCCGTGCCGAGCCGGACAGCGCCCGTGCGTTCCGCAAGGGCTTGCTGATCGGGATGTTTCTCGGTGCGGCCTTGATGGCCTGGCTGCTTTAGGTCGGCCTTGTGGGAGCGGGCCCAGCCCGCGAAAGGCCGGCAAAGGTTGCCCCGCAGGATTCCAGAGAGCCATTAAAGCGGAATATCAACGAAGCCTCTGGTATCCCGCCGGAAGCTTCGCTTCCTTTCGCGGGCGGGGCCCGCTCCTACAAGGCGCAATAAAAAGGCCCCGGAAGGGGCCTTTTTTATGCTCCACCGCCTCAGCGGCTGGCGCGTTTGCGTTCGGTTTCGGTGAGCAGTTTTTTGCGCAGACGAATGTAGTGGGGAGTGATTTCCGCCAGCTCGTCGTCCTCGATGAAGTCCAGGGCCTGCTCCAGGCTGAAGCGTACCGGCGGGGTGAGAATCACGTTCTCATCGGTGCCGGAGGCGCGCATGTTGGTGAGCTGCTTGCCCTTGGTGGGGTTCACCACCAGGTCGTTGCCGCGGCTGTGGATGCCGATCAGCTGGCCTTCGTAGACTTCCACGTTGGGCTCGATCAGCATGCGGCCGCGCTCCTGCAGGTTGAACAGGGCGAACGCCAGCACCTTGCCTTTGACCATGGAGACCAGCACGCCGTTGTTGCGCTGGGCCATGTCGCCGGCCTTGAACTCACCGTAGTGGCTGAAGGTGCTGTTGAGGATGCCGGTGCCGGAGGTGAGCGTCAGGAACAGGCTGCGGAAGCCGATCAGGCCGCGGCTGGGCACGATGAAGGTGAGGCGCACCCGGCCCTTGCCGTCCGGCTCCATGTTGGTCATCTCGCCGCGGCGCAGGCCCAGTTGCTCCATGATGGCGCCCTGGTGCTGCTCTTCCACGTCGGCCATGACGTTTTCGTAGGGTTCCTGCTTCTTGCCGTCCACCTCGCGCACGATCACCTGCGGGCGGCCCACGGCCAGCTCGAAGCCTTCACGGCGCATGTTCTCGATCAGTACCGACAGGTGCAGCTCGCCACGGCCGGAGACGCGGAACTGGTCGGCGCTGCCGGTCTCTTCCACGCGCAGGGCCACGTTGTGCTTGAGTTCCGCTTCCAGGCGCTCGCGGATCTGGCGGCTGGTGACGAACTTGCCGTCCTGGCCGGCGAACGGCGAGGTGTTGACGTGGAACACCATGCTCACGGTGGGCTCGTCCACGGTCAGCGGCGGCAGGGCCTCCACCTTGTTGGGGTCGCACAGGGTGTCGGAGATATCCAGCGGGTCCATGCCGGTGACGCAGACGATGTCGCCGGCGCCGGCTTCCGGCACGTCCACCCGGTCGAGGCCGTGATAGCCCATGATCTGCAGGATGCGGCCGTTACGCACCTTGCCTTCGCGGTCGATGATCTTGACCGTGGAGTTGGCTTTGATTTTGCCGCGCTTGATGCGGCCGATGCCGATCACGCCCAGGTAGCTGTTGTAGTCCAGCGAGGAAATCTGCATCTGGAACAGGCCGTCCTGTTCCACTTCGGGCGCCGGTACGCGGTCGATGATGGTCTGGAACAGGAAGGTCATGTCGTCGCCGAGCTGGTCCGCTTCCGGGCCGGCCACGCCGTTGAGGGCGGAGGCGTAGACCACCGGGAAGTCGAGCTGCTCGTCGCTGGCGCCGAGGGTGTCGAACAGGTCGAACACCTGGTCGATCACCCAGTCCGGACGGGCGCCGGGGCGGTCCACCTTGTTGACCACCACGATCGGCTTGAGGCCGGCGGCGAATGCCTTCTGGGTCACGAAGCGGGTTTGCGGCATGGGGCCGTCCACCGCGTCCACCAGCAGCAGCACCGAGTCGACCATGGACATGACCCGCTCCACCTCGCCGCCGAAGTCGGCGTGGCCGGGGGTGTCGACGATGTTGATCTGGTAGTCGCCGTACTTGAGGGCGGTGTTCTTGGAGAGGATGGTGATGCCCCGTTCCTTCTCCAGGTCGTTGGAGTCCATCACCCGTTCCACGTCGCCGGCGCGATCTCCCAGGGTGCCGGACTGTTGCAGCAGCTTGTCCACCAGGGTGGTCTTGCCGTGGTCAACGTGGGCGATGATGGCGATATTGCGCAGGCGTTCAATCACAGAAATGGCTCCGTAGGGAAAAAAGTCGCTCTCCGTCCGTTGGCGGACCAGCGTGAAAATGCGTCCGCGACCGGCCGGAAGGGCCCGTGAAACGGAGTGGGAGGCGGATTAGGCGGCGCATTGTACAGCCCTTGTACCCACGGAAGCCACACGAAGGTGTGTCATGGCATAATGTGACCCGGTGCAAAGTTTTACTTTTGTTGCTCCGGTTGGCCTCTGACTGCCCTAGAATGTCGCAACCAAACACGGGTCAGCCGGTCTCAGCAACGTGCGCCGAACGGCCGCGCGGGCCGAGGAACCGTCGACGGGCGCCAGGGCTGGCTTCCGTTCCGTGGCTGACCGCCCGTGACGAAAGTATTGGAATAAGGCTGAAAAATGCGTTCTGTGAAATTGCACGCCCGGCTGCTCGCCGCTTTTTTGTTGTTGCTGGGGGTCGGCAGTATTGCCTACCAGATATTGGTCCAGAAAGTGCCGCTCACCGAGAGCGAGAGTGACCCGGTATGGGTGGTGGACGCCCAGGTCAGCTTCCAGGCGCGGGACAATACGCCGATCAAGGCGCGTATGTACGTGCCACCGCTGGAAAGCGGCTTCACCGCCCTGAACGAGAGCTTTATCTCCAATAACTACGGGGTCAACGTCAACCGGGAGAACGGCAACCGGGTGGTCACCTGGTCGGCGCGCCGGGCCGAGGGGCGGCAGAACCTGTATTACCGGTTGATGCTCACCTCGCGCTTCGCCGAACCGGCGTCGGTGCCCGAGGACGGCCCCCAGTTCCGCGCCGCGCCGCCGCTGGAGGGCCCGGAGCGGCTCGCCGCCGATGCCCTGCTGGCGCCGATCCGCCAGCACTCCGCGGACGTGGAGACCTTCGTCAGCGAGACCATCAAGCGCGTCAACAACATGGAAAGCGACAATGTGCGCCTGCTGCTCGGCGGCGACCGCAGCCCGGAGAACCGCGCCCGGGTGGTCGATCTGCTGCTGGCGGTGGCGCACATTCCCGCCGAGCCGGTGCATACCCTGCAACTCAACGAAAGCCGCGACCAGCAGCCGGAGCTGTGGCTGCGTACTTATAACGGCAAAAACTGGTTGTATTTCAATCCCTTGGACGGCCGCCAGGGGCTGCCGGAGGACCGGCTGGTGTGGTGGAGCGGCGACAAGCCGCTGCTGGCGCTGGAAGGCGCCCGCAACGCGGATGTGGATTTCGGCGTTCACCGCAACGAGATGAGCGCGCTGCAGCTGGCCCAGTCGCTGCGTTTCCAGGATCAGAGCAGCTTTATCGACTATTCCCTGTATGAGCTGCCGGTGCCGTCCCAGCAGCTGTTCCGCATCCTGATGATGATTCCGGTGGGCGTGCTGCTGGTGCTGCTGATCCGCTCCCTGGTCGGCATGGAGACCCTGGGCACCTTCACGCCGGTGCTGATCGCCCTGGCGTTCCGCGAAACCGAGGTGATCTGGGGCGTGCTGCTGTTCACCTTCATCACCGCCATCGGGCTGTCGGTGCGCGGCTATCTGGAACACCTGAAATTGCAGTTACTGGCGCGGCTGTCGATCGTGCTGACCTTCGTGGTGGTCCTGATGGCGCTGATCAGCCTGGTGGGCTACAAGCTGGGGCTGTCCACCGGCCTGTCGGTGGCGTTGTTCCCGATGGTGATTCTGACCATGGTGATCGAGCGTATCTCGATTGTCTGGGAGGAGCGGGGCGGCGGCCAGTCGCTGAAGGTGGCCATCGGCACCCTGATCGCGGCGGTGCTGTGCCATCTGCTGATGGTCTGGCAGCCGCTGGTGTACTTCGTGTTCACGTTCCCCGGCGTCTTGCTGGTGCTGGCGGCGGTGATGGTGCTGATGGGCCATTATCGGGGCTACCGCCTGGCGGAACTGATGCGTTTCCGGGCGATGACCGATGAAGGTGGCCGCTGATGCTCGGTATCCGCACCTGGAAGGCCCTGCGCCGCCGCGGGGTGATGGGCATCAACCAGCGCAACGGCGATTATGTGCTGGCCTACAACGACCGCCGCCTGTACCCACTGGTGGACGACAAGATCCGCACCAAGAAACTGGCTCTGGACGCCGGCATCCAGGTGCCGGATATGTACGGCATCATTGATACCGAGCAGGGCATCAGCAAGTTACAGCACATTGTCGAGACCCACGGGGACTTTGTGATCAAGCCGGCCCAGGGCGCCGGCGGCGACGGCATCATGGTGATCTCGGACCGGTTCGAGGGCTACTACCGGGGTGCCTCCGGCCGCATGATCAGCCCCGAGGAGCTGGAGTTTCATATTTCCGGAATCATATCCGGCATCTACTCCCTGGGCGGCCACCGTGACCGCGCCCTGATCGAGTACCGGGTGCGCTCCACCGACCTGTTCGACCGCATCAGCATCGGCGGCGTGCCGGACGTGCGCATCATCGTGCTCAAGGGCTACCCGGTGGCGGCCATGCTGCGCCTGCCCACCCGCCAGTCCGACGGCAAGGCCAACCTGCACCAGGGCGCCATCGGCGTGGGCGTGGACATCGCCACCGGCGTCACCCTGAGCGGCACCTGGCACAACCTGAAAATCGACCGCCATCCGGACACCGCCCACCCGGTGGCCGGGGTGCAGATTCCCGACTGGGAGGCCTGCCTGGAGCTGGCGGCCCGCTGCTACGAACTCACCGGCCTGGGCTATCTGGGCGTGGACCTCGTGATGGACAAGCACAAAGGGCCGCTGATGCTGGAGCTCAACGCCCGCCCCGGGCTGAATATTCAGATCGCCAACGACGACGGACTGCTGCGCCGTTGCCGGATCGTGGAGAACCATCTGGACGATCTGGACTGGAATCTGGAGCCGGTGGCCCGCCGCCTGGCGCTGTCCAAGCGTGAATTCGCCGTGGCCCGGCTGCCGGAGACCCCCGAAGCGCCCTGACGCCGGCGCTTCGTCAACAAAGCGTGATTTGCTATACTCTGCCGCCCGTTTCCGACCATCTCCTTTAATACAGGGCGAGTATTGTTATGTCCGAGGCAGTCGCACCCGTCACCCGGCCCGGCACCGACCCGCTGCAGCGCCGCGCCATCGCGCTGGTTTCCGGCGGGCTGGACTCCATGCTGGCGGTAAAAGTGATGCAGGAGCAGGGCATCCACGTGGAGGGGGTGAACTTCTTCACCGGCTTCTGCGTGGAGGGCCACACCCACGCCATCCGCAAGAAAGACAAGGACAAGAACAAGCGCAACAACGCCCTCTGGGTGGCCGAGGAGCTGGGCATCAAGCTGCACATCATTGATATCTCCGAGGAGTACAAGGATGTGGTGCTCAACCCCAAGCACGGCTACGGCGCCCACCTGAACCCCTGCCTGGACTGCAAGATCTTCATGGTCAACCAGGCCACGCTGATGCTGAACAAGGCCCGTGAGCTGGCCGGCGAGAAGGGCTTCGATTTCATCATCACCGGCGAGGTGGTGGGCCAGCGGCCCAAGAGCCAGCGCAAGGAAACCATGCCCATCATCAGCAGCGAGTCCGGCGCCGACGACCGTCTGCTGCGCCCGCTCAGCGCGCTCAACCTGCCCGAGACCCTGCCCGAGCGCGAGGGCTGGGTGGACCGCTCGCGGCTGCACGATTTCTCCGGCCGCAACCGCAAGCCGCAGATCGAGCTGGCGCGGCGTTTCGGCCTGGAGGACTACGCTCAGCCCTCCGGCGGCTGCTGCTTCCTGACCGATGAATCCTATTCCCGCAAGCTCGCCGATCTGTGGCAGGCGCGTAACGAGCGCCGTTACGAGCTGGACGACATCATGTTGCTGAAAGTGGGCCGCCACATCCGCCCGCAGCCGCACCTGAAACTGATCATCAGCCGCGAGGAAGGGGAGAACCGCTTCCTGGAGGGTTACCGCTATCAGTTCACCAGCCTGACCACGGTCAGTTGTCCCGGCCCGCTGGCATTGGTGGACGGGCACTTTGAGTCGGAAGCGGAGCTGGAACAGGCCGCCGCCATCGTGGCGCGCTACTCCAAGGGCCGCGGCGACGAGACCGTCACCGTGGAAGTCAAAGAGCCCGGCGGCGTTGCCCGCGAGGTGCGCATAACGCCGGCGCGGCCGGACGATATCCCCAAGAACTGGTTGGTGGCTTGAACCGCGATGACCGACGAAACCCTTCACGAACTGGATGTGCGCCGCCAGCTGTGCCCCATTCCAGTGATCAAGACCCAGAACAAGGTCGCCGAACTGGCGCAGGGCGAGGTGCTGAGGGTAACCTGCACGGACCCGGGGGCGCTCAACGACATTCCCGCCTGGTGCCGAATCAATGGCCACGAGGTGCTGGCCACGGAGGAGGGCGACCTTGAGGTGGTGATCACCCTGCGGGTCGGCGAACCCTCCGTTGCACTCTAGTGGTGCACAAATACCAAGAAAGCACCTGTTTGGTGCATGATATCCGAATACAAGCGCGCTGATCGGGCTTAATACAGGCTGCTGCGCCAAAAAAGGGCTGGCACAGTATTTGCTGACCTATTGGCATGCAGGCCTAGTTGGCCGAGACTAACGGTTCTTCGCGCGGCCGTCCCCACGGCGGAGGCGAGTAGCCAGACACATACCCGTTCCAGGAGGATGCTCAACAATGTCTGAAAAGACGCTGAAACTGATTAAAGATAACGACGTGAAGTGGGTGGATCTGCGTTTTACCGACAGCCATGGTAAAGAGCAGCACGTGACCCTTCCCGTCGGCGAGATCGACGACGACTTCTTCCAGGACGGCAAGATGTTCGATGGTTCCTCCATCGCCGGTTGGAAAGGCATCAACGAATCCGACATGATTCTGCTGCCCGAAGACGAAACCGCCGTTCTCGACCCGTTCACCGACGTGGCCACGCTGAACCTGCGTTGCAACATCGTTGAGCCGACTACCATGCAGGGTTACGAGCGTGATCCGCGCTCCGTGGCGCTGCGCGCCGAGGAATACCTGAAGTCCACCGGTATCGCCGACAGCGCCCTGTTCGGCCCGGAGCCGGAATTCTTCGTGTTCGATTCGGTACAGTGGAAGTCCGACATGTCCGGCGCCATGTACAACATCTACTCCGAAGAAGCGGCCTGGGTGTCCGCCGATGAGTTCGAGAAGAACAACATCGGTCACCGTCCCGGCGTCAAAGGCGGCTACTTCCCGGTACCCCCGGTGGACAGCCTGCACGACCTGCGTGGCGCCATGTGTTCCGCCATGGAGCAGATGGGCCTGGAAATCGAAGTGCATCACCACGAAGTGGGCACCGCGGGCCAGTGCGAGATCGGTGTGGGCGCCAACACCCTCACCAAGAAAGCCGACGAAGTGCAGATCCTCAAGTACTGCGTGCACAACGTGGCCCACGCCTACGGCAAGACCGCCACTTTCATGCCCAAGCCGCTGATCGGTGATAACGGTTCCGGTATGCACGTGCACATGTCCCTGGCGAAGAACGGCAAGAACCTGTTCGCCGGTGACGAGTACGCGGGCCTGTCCGAAGAAGCGCTGTTCTACATCGGTGGCGTGATCAAGCACGCACGCGCCCTGAACGCCTTCACCAACAGTTCCACCAACTCCTACAAGCGTCTGGTGCCCGGCTTCGAAGCCCCGGTAATGCTGGCGTACTCCGCCCGTAACCGTTCCGCTTCCATCCGCATTCCGTGGGTGAGCAACCCGAAAGCGCGTCGTATCGAGACCCGCTTCCCGGATCCGGCCGCCAACCCGTACCTGTGCTTCGCGGCACTGATGATGGCCGGCCTGGACGGCATCAAGAACAAGATTCACCCGGGCGACGCGATGGACAAGGATCTCTACGATCTGCCGGCGGAAGAAGCCAAGGACATCCCCACCGTGGCGCACACCCTGACCATGGCACTGGATGCTCTGGAAGCCGATCACGAGTTCCTGACCCAGGGCGACGTGTTCACCAAGGACATGCTGGACGGCTACATCGAGCTCAAGCGCAGCGAAGTGGAGCGTCTCAACATGACCCCGCATCCGGTCGAGTTCGACATGTACTACAGCTGCTAAGCCTTACGGCGACGCAGTCCCCGAAAAGCCCGGCCTTCGCGCCGGGCTTTTTTTGTTTGTGCGAGCGGGCCATGCCCGCGAAAGGGTGGCTTTTCAGCCACCCGGCGGGATACCAGAGCCCCTCTGGCCGCAGTACAAAGAACCTCTCTGGTATCCTGCCGGCCGGCGTTGCCGGCCTTTCGCTTGCAAGCAAGCTCCTACAAGCCGGGCTCTTAGAGGTGTCGCGATGGATTTTGCGGGCCGGGCCCTTTTTTTGCGGGTACCCCGGAGTCAGAATCAAGGTCAGACCCAACAAGGATGAGACCCATGAAAATCTGGTGGCCCCTATTACTGTGCGTCATGCCACTGCTGGCCGGCGCGCAAACAGAGAATGTCGACCGCCCCGATGAAGCCGGCGGCTCGAAAGGCATCTACCGCACCGTGGACGCCGACGGCAACGTGGTGTTCACCGATAACCCGCCGGACAAGAAGCGCGCCGAGGAAGTGAAGGTGGGCCCCACCAACACCATGGACAGTCCGCCGGTGGAGCGGCGCGCCGCATCCCGGGGCGATGCGCCGCCGGAACCGCCGGAGCCGCCGGATACGGGCTATGAGGCGGTGTCGATCACCGCGCCGGACGCCGGCGCCAACCTGCGCCTTCCCCAGGACAACCCGATCCAGGTTCAGGTATCGCTGTCGCCGTCGCTGAAAAGCGGGCACCGGCTGGTGATTCTCGACAACGGCACGCCGCTCGAGGGCACCGCCATGGACTTTCCCAATCCCGGCGAGCACACCCTGGTGGCGCAGGTGCGTGACGGTGACGGCACAGTGCTGATCGAATCCGAGCCGGTGCTGTTCTACGTGATACGTACCACCGCCGATAGCGGCGGCGGCCAAGGCCAGGGCAAAGGCTCCGCCTTTCCCACCTTCGGTGGCCGGGCCGAACGTGGCGGCTCCGCCACCACCGGCAGCGGCGCCGACCGGGGCGCCGGCGCGGAGCGTGGCGGCGGTGCCGCGGTGGGCGGCAGTGCCCAGCGCGTTATCCGCCCCTCCGACGACTGAACCCTTCTGCACCAAAAGTGTGCACCCTCCCGCCATACCTCCTAGACTGCACCGTGAAGGACACGTCCTCCACCCGCCTGCTGCCCTGTGAAGGCGCTCTCACGGGTGGCCTGATAATTGCTTATGCCCTGTTATGGCCCGAACTATGACGACAGACACGGTGCTGCAAAAACGGCTGCTGGATCATCTCCGTACCGCGGTAATGATGCTCGACGGCGACCTGCGCGTGCGCTACCTCAATCCGGCGGCGGAAATGCTGCTGGCCACCAGTGCCTCTCGAATAATCGGGCAGCGGTTGCCGGAGTACTTTTTCGATGACGAGGACGCGCGGGGTGCTCTGCAACAGTGCATGGACGAGGGGCACCCGTTCACCCGCCGCGAAGCCCGGCTCAATGTGGCGCCGGGGCAGCAGGCGATGGTCGATTACAGCGTCAGCCCGATCCATGAGCGTGGCCAGAACATGGCGCTGCTGGTGGAGATGCAGTCCCTGGACCGGCTGCTGCGGATTACCCGGGAAGAGGGGCTGATGCACGCCCACCAGGCCACCCGCGCGCTGGTGCGGGGCGTCGCCCATGAGATCAAGAACCCGCTCGGCGGCATTCGCGGCGCCGCCCAGCTGCTCGAGCGGGCGCTGCCGGATCCGGAGCTGGCGGAGTACACCCGGGTGATCATCGACGAGGCGGACCGCCTGCGTTCGGTGGCGGACCGGATGCTGGGCCCGCGCAAGCCGCCGGCGTTCGCGCCGGTCAACATCCACGAATGCCTGGAGCATGTGCGCCAGTTGTTGCTGGCGGAGTACCCGGAAGGGGTGCTGCTGCGCCGCGATTACGACGTCAGCCTGCCGGAAGTGATCGCCGACCGGGACCAGCTGATTCAGGTGCTCCTGAACCTGATGCGCAACGCCATGCAGGCGTTGCTGGAAGCCGGCACCGAGGACGCCCGCGTGGTGATGCGCACCCGCGCGCTGCGCCAGTTCACCATCGGCGTGCAGCGCCACCGGCTGGTGCTGCGGGTGGACATCGAAGACAACGGCCCGGGGATCTCCCAGGAGCTCCAGGAAACGATTTTTTATCCCATGGTCAGCGGCCGGGCCAACGGCTCGGGGCTGGGGCTGTCCATCGCCCAGTCGATCATCAGCCAGCACCAGGGTCTGATTGAGTGCGACAGCGAGCCCGGGCGCACCTGCTTCAGCCTGCTGCTGCCCATGGAACCGGTGGATACAACGGAGAGCAAAGGATCATGACCGCAACCATTTGGGTGATCGACGACGACCGCTCCATTCGCTGGGTGCTGGAAAAGGCGCTCGGCCAGGAAGGCTACCAGCCGGTATGTTTTGAAGACGCCGACGAGGCCCTCAACCGCCTCGACGAGGGCGGCGCCGAGCCCGATGTGCTGATCTCCGACGTGCGCATGCCGGGCACCGACGGCCTGCGCATGCTCAAGATCCTGCAGCGCAAGAACCCCAATCTGCCGGTGATCATCATGACCGCCCATTCCGACCTGGACTCGGCGGTGGCGTCCTACCAGGGCGGCGCGTTCGAATACCTGCCCAAGCCGTTCGACGTGGACGAGGCGGTGGCGCTGGTCAAGCGGGCCATCAAGCACCGCAAGGAGAACGACGAGGAGTTCGTGGCGCCGGCGGCGGAAACGCCCACCGAGATCATCGGCGAGGCGCCGGCCATGCAGGAGGTGTTCCGCGCCATCGGCCGGCTCAGCCACTCCAACGTGACGGTGCTGATCAACGGCCAGTCGGGCACCGGCAAGGAGCTGGTGGCCCGGGCCCTGCACCGCCACTCCATGCGCCGCGAGAAGAACTTCGTGGCGCTGAATATGGCGGCGATCCCCAAGGACCTGATCGAATCGGAACTGTTCGGCCACGAGAAGGGCGCTTTCACCGGCGCCAACAGCCAGCGGGTCGGGCGGTTTGAGCAGTCCAACGGCGGCACTCTGTTTCTTGATGAGATCGGCGATATGCCGCTGGAAGCGCAAACCCGCTTGCTGCGCGTGCTGCAGGAAAACGAATTCTACCGGGTGGGCGGCACCACCCCGATCCACGTGGACGTGCGCATCATCGCCGCCACCCACCAGGATCTGGAAAAACTGGTGCGCGACGGCGACTTCCGGGAGGACCTGTTCCACCGCCTCAATGTGATCCGCATTCACATTCCGCGTCTCGCCGAGCGCCGCGAGGACATTCCCGCTCTGGCCGGCTACTTTCTCCAGCACGCCGCCCAGGAGCTGGGGGTCGACCCCAAGGTGCTGCACAAGGACACGGAAAAGTACCTGGCCGCCATGCCCTGGCCGGGCAACGTGCGGCAGCTGGAAAATACCTGCCGCTGGCTGACGGTGATGGCCTCCGGCCGGGAAGTGCTGGTCGACGACCTGCCGCCTGAGCTGCGCCAGGGCGGCAGCAAGCCCACGGAAACCGGTGGCGACTGGCTGAAATTCCTGCGCCACTGGGCCGACCGGGCTCTGGCCCGTGGCGACCGCGGGATTCTCGAGCAGGCGGTGCCGGAGTTCGAGCGCACCATGATCGAGGTGGCGCTACAGCACACCGGCGGCCGCAAACGGGACGCGGCGGCGCTGCTCGGCTGGGGGCGCAACACCCTTACCCGCAAGATCAAGGAGCTGGACATGGAAGCGGAGTTCAGCGGCGACGACTAGCAGCTCGGATGCCAGTGGCCCATGAGGGCAGGGCCTGTGCGAGCGGGCCCTCTATTCGCCCAACCCCCGCGCCTCCAGATCCACCAACACCCAATCCCCACCCGCTTCGCGCCAACGACTCCGCACCCGGAAACTGTCCGCGTCCTCCGGCAGCGTGGCGCGACCGCCCCACACCAGAGCGTTGAACGTGACCTCCGCCTCGCGCAGCGTCACCGGATCAAGCGCCACGTCCACGTTGAGAAAACTGACCTGGCGCTTGGGGTAGCGCAGGAACACCCCCACCAGACGGCGGCCGGCCGCTTTGCGGTCCAGGTCCCGGTAGCGGAAATCCGCCGCCAGCCGGTCCATCACCGCGCCCACGTCGCCGCCTTCCAGGCCGCTTTCCAGTTCCGCGACGGCCTCGCGCAGGGCCGCTTCCGGCGGCGGCGTCTCGCAGCCGGTGAGCAGCGGTTGCAGGGCCACCAGCAGACAGTATGCTGTCAGCCGAGCCCAGCGGCGGATGTCACGCATGTCATTATTCCCCCCAATCGAGCCCTACCATCGCCAGTACCTGGATGTGGGCGACGACCATTTATTGTATGTGGAGCAGAGCGGCAACCCGGACGGTGAGCCGGTGGTGGCCCTGCACGGCGGCCCCGGCGGCGGCAGCTCGCCGTTGCTGCGGCGGCTGTTCGACCCGCAACGCTACCGCATCGTGGTGTTCGACCAGCGCGGCGCCGGGCGCAGCCGCCCCTACGCCAGCACCGAGCATAACACTCTGCCGGATCTGGTCGCCGACCTGGAGCGCATCCGCGAGCACCTGATGATTCCCCGCTGGCGGGTGGTGCTGGGCGGCTCCTGGGGCGTCACCCTGGCGCTCGCCTACGCCCTGGATTTCCCTTCGCGGGTGGCGTCGCTGGTGTTGCGCGGCGTGTTCCTGTGCCGGCAACAGGACATCGACTGGCTCTACACCGACCGGGGCGCGGCGCGCTTTTACCCGGACCTGTGGGCGCGCCTGCTGGAAGCGCTGCCGCCCGGCGAGGGCGACCTGGTCACCCGTTATCACCGCGCCTTGCCGGGGCCGGACGGCGAACGTCTGGCCCGCGAGTGGACGCTCTGGGAAGCGCGTCTGTCGAGCCTGGATCCGCCGCCGGAGATCAACGTCGACCACAACGCCCGCGCCATGGCGCAGCTGGAAACCCATTACTTCGTCAACGGCGGCTTTCTGGAACGCCCGATTCTGCCCCGCGCCGGCGCGCTCACCTGCCCGGTGGAGATCGTGCACGGCCGCTATGACATGGTGTGCCCGCCGGAGCAGGCCTGGCTGCTGCACCAGGCGCTGCCTGACAGCCGGCTCAACTGGGTGCCGGCGGCGGGGCACAGCAGCGCCGAGCCGGCCATCGCCGAGGCGCTGGTGGCGGCGGTCAGGCGCCTGGGTCGGCGGGGCTGAGAATCAGCAGGTAATCGTGGCGGGCGTTATACACCGGCAGCGGCCGGCTGGACGGCTCGTCGCTCTGGTAGTCCACCTGGGCCTCGGTGGTGCCGTTGAAGCGCAGTATCCGCCCCTCGTCGTCGGCGGCCAGGGTCCAGCCCGGCGTGAGCCCGGCGCGCAGCCGTTCCAGCGGCCACAGAGCCAGCTGCAGATCGGCGATCAGATCGTCGGCGGATATCGCTGGCGGCAGCCGCGGGGTGCGGCGAACCTGCAGGCGCTTCTGCTGGTAGCGCATTTCCACCATCAGTTCGTCACGCTCATTGGTGATCACGATATGGGTGCTGTCCGGCGTCAGGCTGAAGCGGGCCCGGGCGGCATGGATGTCGTCGCCGACGCGCATTTCCAGGCCCCGCTGAATCTCCCGGTACTCGCCGAACGGCGGCGCCGGAAGGCGGCTGCCTTCGTCGGGCGGCGCCCATAACTGGCAGCCGAAGAGTGACACGAGCAGGGCGATGAGAAACAGCGGTCGGTGCGGCATAGGCCTCAATAGCAGTGGGAACCAGAACCGATTATGGTGCGCCCATAACGGACGGGCAATGATGGCCCGGCGATCGGGTTCAAGGCGTGCAAATTAAGGAGGCCGGGTGAGAGTTTTATTGCAGCGGGTAACGTCGGCGGAAGTGCGGGTTTCCGGCCGGGTGGTCGGCGCGATCGATTCCGGGCTTCTGGCGTTCGTGGGCATGGAGCGTGGCGATGACGACGCCAGCGTGGAACGGATGGCCGGCCGGATCGCCGGCTACCGGATGTTCGCCGATGAGCAGGGCAGGATGAACCGCAGCGTGCGCGATGTCGGCGGCTCGGTGCTGCTGGTGTCGCAGTTCACCCTGGCGGCGGACACCGGGAAAGGCCTGCGGCCCAGTTTTTCCCGGGCCGCGGAGCCTCAGGAGGCACGGCGCCTGTGCGATGCGCTGGCCGCCGGCCTGCGTGATTCGGGGCTGCCGGTCGCCGAGGGGGAATTCGGCGCCGATATGCAGGTGAGCCTGGTCAACGACGGGCCGGTAACCTTCCTTATCAATCTGTGACGCCGTTGCTGTCCCCTTATGTTGCAAAGACGTGACCCTGCTTTATGATGAATTTTAAGCTCCCGGGGGAAACCGCATGGGGGCGCAACCAGAAAGCGTAAATAAATGGAGATATTTATGAAAAAAGTATTATTGGCAGCAGCGCTGCTGGGCGCTTCCGTTTCCGCTCAAGCCGTCGCTCCGGGTGGTCCCGGCTGTGGTTGGGGTAACCTGATTTTTGAAGGCAAGTCCGGCATGCCGGTACACCTGCTGGCTACCATCGTTAACGGCACCTCCGGTAACGCCACCTTCGGTATGACCAGTGGCACCAACGGTTGTGACACCAACGGTGCGCTGACCTACAGCGGCGAAAGCCTGCTCAGCATGAACGGCGTGCTGGAAGAAGTGGCTCAGGACATGGCCACCGGCGAGGGCGAAGCCCTGACCGCGCTGTCCGTTTCCATCGGCGTTTCCGGTGACGACCGCGCTTATTTCAACAGCGTGATGCACGAAAACTTCGCGTCCATCTTTCCCCGTCAGGACGTCAGTGCCGGTGAAGTGATGCAGCAGATCACCGCCGTCATGCAGAACGATCAAAAACTGGCTAAGTACGTATAAAAACTGCCCCATGAGCCCGCCTCCGTCCGGAGGCGGGTTTTAAGTCCCCACCTGAAGATGGAATTCGCATGCGTGCCGCCTTGCTGTGCGTCCTGGTATTGTTTTGCACAACCGTCGCCCAGGCCCGGGACCTGGAACAGCTTGCACAACAGCCACGCTGGCAGGCGCTTTTGCATATCAACCCCGGCGCCACCCTGCGCGACCGCCAGCGCAGCTATGTGGATGACGCGGACTTTTTCCTGGCCGCCGACGGCGCCGCCAATCCGGTCTCGGAGCTGGCGTCCACGGTGGAGGCGCTGAAGCAGGAAGCCTCCCCGGCCCGTTGCCGCTTTCCCGCCCGCTATCGTTTCGTCGCCGAAGCACTCGGTTGGCGGGAAGCGGAGCCGTTCGCGCATTGCGCGGAGTATCAGGAGTGGCGTCGCTCGGTGCACGCCAAGCGCGCGGTCCTGGTTTTCCCCGCCTCCTATTTGAACAGCCCGTCCTCAATGTTCGGTCACACCCTGCTGCGGCTGGACCAGGGCGATGACGACGGCGCCGTGTGGCTGTCCTGGGCGATCAACTTCGGCGCCGTGACCACCGAGCAGGATAACTCGCTGTTCTATATTTACCGGGGGCTGGCGGGCGGCTATCCGGGCCGCTTCAACCTGGTGCCCTATGTCCAGAAGATCCAGCAGTACTCGAACATGGAGAGCCGGGATATCTGGGAGTACACCCTGAAGCTGGACCAGAGCCAGATCGATTGGATGATCGACCACCTCTGGGAGCTGAAGGATATTAACTTCGACTACTACTTCTTCGACGAGAACTGCTCTTTCCGCCTGCTCGAGCTGATTCAGGTGGCGCGTCCGCAAAGCGGGCTGCTGGATGAGCTGCGTTTCGCCGAGCTGCCGGTGAATACGGTGCGCGCGCTGGATCAGCGCGGCCTGGTGACGGAGCGCCACTACCGGCCCTCCAAGGAAGTGGAGCTGGCCGCTTTGCGTGACCGGCTCGACGACCAGGAGCAGGCGCTGGCCCGGCGCCTGGCGGCGGACCCGGCGGTGGCGGAGAGTGACGCCTTTCAGTCGCGGCCGCCCCGGCGGCAGGCGATGATGGCGCGTACCGCCTACAGCTACGTGCGCTTCGTTAACCGCAAGGCGGCACGCACCGAGGACATCGCCGGCCGTTCATTCGCGTTGCTGACGCTGGTCAACCGGCTGCCGTCGGTGGAGGATCCGGAGCTGCCGGATAAAGCGCCGCCGGAATCCGGCCACGGGTCGCAGATGCTGGCGGCGTCCGGCGGCCAGCGGGGCAGTGACGACTTCGGTGAAGTCAGCTACCGGCTTACCTACCACGACCTTTTGGACAACCGCCGCGGTTTTCTGGACGGCGCCCAGATCCAGGGGCTGGGCATTACCCTGCGCAGCACCGAATCCGGCGCCGCCCGGCTTGAAGGGCTGGACCTGGTGAGCATTCGCTCGCTGTCGCCGCGTGGCCGCTTCTCCAAGCCGCTGAGCTGGTATGTGGAAGGCGGCCTGGAACGGGCCTGGGCCGGACGGCGGCGGCTGACCCGTTATGTGCAGGGCGGGGCCGGCGGCAGCTGGCGCAGCGGACCCTGGCAGCCCTATCTGCTGGCCAGCGTCCGGGCGGAGAACAACAGTGATTTCGGCCCCCTGATCACGCCCGGCGGCGGCGCCGAAGCCGGGATGCTGTATCATGCCGGTCGCTGGCAGTGGCAGTTGAGCAGTGCCGGCCACTATTTCAGTAATGACGTGTACCGCCACCGTTCCACCTTGGCGGTACAGTATGCCCTGGCCCGTGAGCACGGCCTGCGCGCCTCACTGGAGCGCGAGGGTTGGCGCGGCGACGGCGAAACCGAATTCAAAGTACAGTGGCGATGGTATTTCGACTGATTCCGGCCGTTTGTCTGGCCTTGCTTCTCCAGGGTTGCAGCAGCCTGTTTTTCTACCCCATGGAGCCCTGGGTCCAGAACCCGGCCCGCCAGGGGCTCGACTATGAAGACGTGGTGCTGATACACCCCGACGGCCTGCGTATCCACGGCTGGTGGCTGCCCGCCCGGGGCACCGCCCGCGGGACGGTTTATTTCCTGCACGGCAATGCCCAGAACATCAGCACCCATCTGATGAATGTGCACTGGTTGCCGGAGCGGGGGTATAACGTCTTCCTGCTCGACTACCGGGGCTACGGCCTGTCCGAAGGGGATCCGGATCTGGAGGGCGCCCAGGCCGATATCCAGCTGGGCCTGGACTGGCTGGCGCAATCGCGCCGCCTGGAGGGGGCGCCGCTGGTGCTGTTCGGGCAGAGCCTGGGCGGCGCCATGGCCACCGGGGTGCTGGCCCGCGAGCGTAACGACGGCTTTGTCGATTGCGTGATGCTGGAGGCGTCGTTCGCCAGCTACCGGGACGTGGCCTCGGACGTGATGGCGCGCAGCTGGCTGCTCTGGCCGCTGCGCTGGATGGTGCTGCCCACCTTGCCGGCCCGCGCCAACGATCCCGAGCGCCACGTGGCGGAACTGGCGCCCCGGCCTCTGTTGATCCTGCACAGCAAGGAGGATCCGGTGGTGCCTTATCAACAGGGCCGCCGGCTCTATGCGGCGGCTCGGCCCCCCAAGACGTTTCAACCCCTGAAGGGCGGGCATACCCAGAGCGTTCGCGATCCGGCGGTGCGTGATCGTCTGGTGGCGTTCATGCAGGATAACGAATGCGCGGCGCGCCCCCCGACGCCGGCGGAGGCGCCGGCTTCCACCCCGGCCGAGCCGGATCAGGCGCCGGCCCCGGTGTCGGAGTCCGGCGTCGAGGCCCGGGCCGCGCCGGCGTCGGGCTACCGGTTCTGAGGGTCGTCCTGTTCCCGGTCCAGTTGCTGGCGGCGCACCATGCGGCCGAACACCAGGCCGATCTCGAACAGCAGCCACATGGGCACCGCCAGCAGGGTCTGGCTGATGATGTCCGGTGGCGTCAGCATCATGCCGATCACGAAGCAGGCCACCACCACATAGGCCCGTGACGCGGCCAGTTTCTCCACCGTGGTAATGCCGGTGGCCACCATCAGCACGATGGCGATGGGCAGCTCGAAGGCGACGCCGAAGGCCAGGAACAGCGCCAGCACGAAATCCAGATAACTGCTGATGTCCGTGGTCACCGCCACCCCTTCCGGGGCGATGGTGGTGAAGAACTGGAACATCAGCGGGAACACCACGAAGTAGGCGAAGGCCGCGCCGCCGTAGAACAGCAGCACGCTGCTGGCCAGCAGCGGCACCGCCAGCTTTTTCTCGTGGCGGTACAGGCCCGGGGCCACGAACGCCCAGGCCTGGTGGAGAATGAAAGGCATCGCCACGAAGATGCTCAGGTAGAGCGTCAGCTTGAACGGCGCCAGGAAGGGCGACGCCACGCCGGTGGCGATCATGTTGGTGCCCGCCGGCATGGCGTCCATCAGCGGGCGCGCCACCAGGGTGTAGAGATCGCGGGAAAAGTAGAACAGCCCCAGGAAGATCACCAGCACCACCACCAGGGTTTTCAGCAGGCGGTTGCGCAGTTCGAGCAGATGGCTGACCAGGGTTTGCGGCGTATCATCGGGGCGTTGGTCGTCGGGACGCTCTTCACTCATTCGGTTTCTTCTCGGCCTCCGGCGCCTGGCCGTTATCCTGGTTGTCGGGCTGGTCGAGGGTTTGCGGGCGGCGCCGGGCGCGGGCCACTTCCTCCGGTGACAGCAGGCTGTCGCGGGCCTCGCGGATGCTCTCCTCGTCCAGGCCCATTTCGCGCATCTGCTTTTCCATCCGTTCGCGCATGTCCTGGTTGAGCGCTTCGCGCTCCAGCTCGTTGCGCAGATGGTTGAAGGTGGAGCGCGCCCGGCCGACCCAATAGCCCACCGTGCGCGCCGCCTTGGGCAGACGCTCGGGGCCCAGCACCACCAGACCGATGATGGAAATCAACGCCAGTTCGGAAAAGCCGATATCAAACATGGGCCGCTGCTCCGTGGCGTATCAGACCTGGTCCTTGTGTTTTTCCTGCTTGCTGGTGTGCGTCTCGCTGTCGTCGTCGGCCAGGCGCTTGCTGTTCTGCTCGTCCTCGCCGTCCTTGACCGAGTCCTTGAAGCCTTTCACCGCGCCGCCCAGGTCGTTGCCGATGTTGCGCAGTTTCTTGGTGCCGAACAGCAGCACGATGATGGCCAGGATGATGAGCAGTTGCCAAATACTGATACCGGAAAACATGGTTAGTCTCCTCGCTCGCTACGAGCGGCTTTTTCGTCATGGCCGGACAGGCCGAAGCGTTGCTCCAGCTCTGCCAGGACCTGGTCCGGACCGAGTCCCAGGTGGGCCAGCATGATCAGCGAATGAAACCACAGGTCGGCGGTTTCGTTGATCAGCGCCTTGGGGTCTCCGCCGGCGTCGGTGTCACGGGCGGCGAGCAGGGTTTCCACCGCTTCCTCGCCGACCTTCTCGAGAATCTTGTTCAGGCCCTTGTCGTACAGGCTGGCCACATAGGACGAATCCGGCGCGGCGCCTTTGCGCTGTTCCAGGACCTGGTGAAGCTGGTTGAGGATATCGGACATGGTGTCTCCAAATACAGCGCCAGTTTAGCACCGGCCGGCGTCAGACCCTAACGTGGACATATCTAACGCCGGCAGGCCCAGGCCAGCAGCACCAGGGCGCCGGCGGCCATCGGCCAGGCCCACTGGCCGGCGCCGTGTAGGGCGTCCACCGCCGCCAGCGCGGCCAGGCCCAGGCCGCCCAGGCCGCCCAGCATCTTGTGCCGGTGGCGGCGCAGGCCGGTTTCAAAGTAGTGCGCCATTTCCCGCTGCTGCTGGGGCTGGTGGCGCAGGCTCTCCAGGCCGTCGCGCAGCAGCTCCGGCATGTCCGGCAGCTGCGCCGCCCACTCCGGCAGCCGGTTGCGCAGCTTGTTGGCGGTGGCGGCGGGGCCGTACTCCTCCATCATCCAGGCTTCCAGCAGCGGCCGGCCCACGGTCCAGATGTCCAGCCGCGGGTAGATGCTGCGCCCCAGGCCCTCGATGTGCACCAGGGTCTTCATCAGCAGGATGTACTGCACCGGCGCTTCGATGTGGTAGTCCCGGGCCAGGTCGAACAGGCGCAGCACCAGCGGCGCGAACTCCATGCTCTCCAGGTCGGCGCCGCGCACCGGCGCGATGATCTCGGTGACCGCCTGCTCGAAGCGGTGACGGTCCACCGGCCCGCGCGCCCAGCCGGCGCGGATCACCTGGTCCACCAGGCCGGGGTAATCCTCGCGCATCACCGCCAGTACCATGCGGCCCAGCACGTTCAGGTCCTGCTTGGAGAGGCGCCCGGCGATGGCGCAGTCCACCGCCATGTACTGCGGTGACTCCGGGTGCTCCGGATTCACGAAGATGTTGCCCGGGTGCATGTCGGCGTGGAAGAAGTTATGCCGGAACACCTGGGCGAAGAAGATCTCCACGCCGCGTTCGGCGAGCACGCGCGGGTCGATGCCGGCGGCGCGGATCGCTTCGATGTCGTTGACCGGGATGCCGTGGATGCGGTCGGACACCATCACCCGGCGCGATGACAGCGCCAGGTGCACGGCGGGGATGTACAGCAGCGGGCTGAACAGGAAGTGCCGGCGCATGGCCTCGCTGTTGCCGGCCTCGCGCTCCAGGTCCAGCTCGGCGCGGATCACGGTCTGATAGTCGTGCACCACCTTGCGCGGGTGGAAGTAGCGCGAGTCCGCCCACAGCGCTTCCAGCAGCCGGGCGCCGAAGCCCATCACCTTGAGGTCGCGCTCCACGCGCTGCTCGACGCCCGGGCGCAGCACCTTGACCACCACCTGGCCGCCGTCGAGCAGGGTGGCGGGGTGCACCTGGGCCACCGAGGCGGAGGCCAGCGGCGTGTCGTCGAAATGCTCGAAGACCTCGTCCAGCGGACGCGGCAGGCTGGCCTCCACCAGCCGTCGGGCCTGGGCGCCGTCGAACGGCGCCACCCGGTCCTGCAGGTGCGCCAGGGCCTCGGTCCATTCCGGTGGCAGCATGTCCCGGCGGGTGGCCATCAGCTGGCCGAACTTGATGAAAATCGGGCCCAGGCGCTCCAGCGCCAGCTTCAGGCGCTCGCCCTCAGTGAGTTGGCCGGTGCCCAGCCAGCTGGAGGGCACCAGATACTGCAGCAGCACCAGAAAAGGACGGGCCGGGTGGGGCGGCAGCAGGGATAACAGGCGGTAGCGGCACGCCACATGGGCGACCACCAGCAGGCGGCTGATCGGCGGCATCAGGGGCGCGGGCTCCCTTTCAGGCGTTGTATCCGGGCGTCCAGCCGGTCCACGTCGCCGCGCAGCTCGTCCACGTCCTGGTAGAACTCGTAGACGTCGCGGCGCAGCGCCAGCAGGCCGGACTCGCCGCCGATGTAGTCACCCATCTGGTGGCCGAGGCGGTCGAACGCCTGGCGGGCCCAGCCGAACAGGCGCCGCGCGCCCTGGTCCAGCTGCTGGGCCATCTCGCCGCCGATCACCGGTTCCAGCAGGGCGCCCCAGTCCAGGTCCAGGTCGGCGGCCAGGTCGCGCACGTCCTGCAGCAGTTCCCGGTTGCCTTCCACGCGCAGGGCGCCGCCGATCACATTGGGCTGGCGGCGCCAGTCGAGCAGCAGGGCGGCCAGATCCACCGGGTTGCCGGTGACGCTCACGTCCGGCTCGGCGTCACTGCGCAGGTAAAGCTCCACGCCTTCCTCGACGATCAACGTATAGAGGCGCAGCGGCGGCAGCGTCAGATGCACCGCCAGCAGACGGCCGGCGTGGCGGCTGAGCCGCGCGGCGGTGGCCGGGTCGGAGCGCAGCGCCGCGTTGATGGCGCGCTCCACGCTGGCAATGGCGGTGGTGGAAATAAGACCGGGCTCGCGCATCAGACCTTGAACCCCCGGTGCTGGGCGACGATGCCGCCCAGCATGTTGAAGTATTCGCTACGCTGAAAACCGGCTTCGGTCATCATGCCCTTCAGGGTGTCCTGATCCGGGTGCATGCGGATCGATTCGGCGAGATAGCGGTAGCTTTCGGAATCGTTGACCACCAGCTTGCCCAGCCGCGGCCAGACCGCGAAGGAGTAGAGGTCGTAAAGCTTGGACAGCGGCTTGTGCACCGGGTGGGAAAACTCCAGCACCAGCAGCCGGCCGCCGGGCTTGAGCACGCGCAGCATGGAGCGCAGGGCGGCGTCCTTGTCGGTGATGTTGCGCAGGCCGAAGGCGATGGTGATGCAGTGGAAGCTGTTGTCCTCGAACGGCAGGCATTCGCCGTTGACCTGGGCGACCTGGGTATTGTGGCCGCAGCCGGCGTCGATCAGCCGGTCGCGGCCCACCGCCAGCATGGCGTCGTTGATGTCGGCCAGCACCACCTGGCCGCTGTCGCCCACCAGGCGGGAAAACTTGATCGCCAGGTCGCCGGTGCCGCCGGCCAGGTCCAGCACCTTCTGGCCCGGGCGCACGCCGGCCAGCTCCAGGGTCATGCGCTTGAGCACCCGGTGGCTGCCCATGGAGATCAGGTCGTTCATGACGTCGTACTTGGCCGCCACCGACCGGAACACGCCCGCCACCCGCTGCTGTTTTTCCTGCCAGGGCACCTGTTGATAGCCGAAGTGGGTGACCTTGTTGTCGTCGTTGTTACTCATTGGGGACGTCCTTGAAGGGAGCGGGATGCCGGTCGAACAGCCGGTCCATGATGCGCGCTTCACGGGCGGCGATGCGCTCGAGAAGGCGGCCCACGCTGGGTACCGGTTTCATCACACGGAAACTGCGATCCATGAAATCATACAGGTTCGCGAAGCCCGCCGCATGGGCCGGGCGGCGCACCAGCCGGAAGGTGGTCTGCACCATCCGCGAGCGCACATAGCGGTCGATATGATGCCCTAAACCGGCCACCAATTGCAGTTGCCGGCGGCGCTGTTCGGGGTGGCCGGCGGCCCGGTAGCCGTCGCCGTAGGCATCGTCGTCCAGGGGCAGGTCGAGGCGCTCGCCGAGCACCCCGACCAGGGCTTCGTCCAGCTCCTGGGTGATGATCGCCGCTTCCAGCGCGTCGGCGGAGGTGGCCATCACTCTTTCCGGCAGCAGGCGCATGGCCTTGGGCAGGGCGCGACGGATCTCGCGCGCCACCGGCAGCAGGTCGCGACCGCCGTAGACGTCGTCGAGCAGGAAGGTGACGCCGGGGCGCAGCGCCGGGTCCTCGAGCAACGCCTGGTGGGTGTCCATCAGGCGCTGACGCTGGAACGCCTGCACCCGGCCCAGGCGGGCCAGAAACAGCGCATCATCGCCGTGCTGGCGCAGCGCGAAGAAACGTTCCAGATGATTTTGCAGTTGCTCGCCGGCGTTCATGACGGATCCTCCGGCGGGCGATGATAGCAGAATTGTAGGAGCGGGCCTTGCCCGCGAAAGGCCGGCAAAGCCGGCCGGCAGGATACCAGAGGCCTTATTGGTAGCGTGCTTGGGTAGGTCTCTGGGATCCTGCCGGGAGCTTCGCTCCCTTTCGCGGGCGGGGCCCGCTCCCACAGGCCCGCTCCCACAGGCCCGCTCCTACAAGCCGCTAGAGGATGTAGCGGCTCAGGTCTTCGTCGGAGGCCAGTTCGCCGAGGTAGCGGTCGACGGCTTCGGCGTCCAGCACCAGCGGTTTGTCGTGGTACTGGGTGGCCAGGTCGTCGGCGTCGTAGCTGATTTCCTCGAGCAGCTTTTCCATCACCGTGTGCAGGCGGCGGGCGCCGATGTTCTCGGTGCGCTCGTTGACCTGCCAGGCCACTTCCGCGATCCGGCGGATGCAGTCGTCGGTGAGTTCCAGGTTGAGCCCCTCGGTGGCGAGCAGCGCCTTGTACTGCTCGGTGAGCGAGCATTTGGGCTCGGTAAGGATGCGCTCGAATTCCTCGGGGGTGAGCGCGCTCAGCTCGACGCGGATCGGCAGGCGGCCCTGCAGCTCCGGGATCAGGTCGCTGGGCTTGGCCAGGTGGAAGGCGCCGGAGGCGATGAACAGAATGTGGTCGGTGCGCACCATGCCGTACTTGGTGCTCACCGTGGAGCCTTCGATCAACGGCAGCAGATCGCGCTGCACGCCTTCGCGGGACACGTCGGTGCCGCCGGTCTCGGAGCGCTTGGCCACCTTGTCCAGCTCATCGATAAAGACGATGCCGTGGTTTTCCACCACGTCGATGGCCTGCACCTTGAGCTCGTCTTCGTTGACGAAGCGGGCCGCTTCCTCGTCACGCAGCAGGCGCAGCGCTTCGCGCACTTTCAGCTTCTGCGATTTCTTGCGGCCGCTGCCGCCCATGCGCGAGAACATCTGCTGCAGCTGGCTGGTCATTTCTTCCATGCCCGGCGGCGCCATGATCTCCACCCCTTGCGGGTTGGCGCTGACTTCGACTTCGATTTCTTTGTCGTCCAGTTCGCCTTCGCGCAGTTTTTTGCGGAAGATCTGGCGGGTGTTGGAATCATTGTCGGCTTGCTCGCCGCGGGCGTTGGGCAGCAGGGCGTCGAGCACCCGGTCCTCGGCGGCGTCTTCCGCCTTGTGCCGCACGCGGGCCATTTCCTTTTCGCGCAGCAATTTGATCGCCACTTCCATCAGATCGCGGATGATGGATTCCACGTCCCGGCCCACATAGCCCACCTCGGTGAACTTGGTGGCTTCGATCTTCAGGAAGGGCGCGTCGGCCAGTTTCGCCAGGCGCCGCGCGATTTCGGTTTTACCGACGCCGGTGGGGCCGATCATAAGGATGTTCTTGGGCGCCACTTCGGCGCGCATCTCTTCCGGCAGCTGCATGCGCCGCCAGCGGTTGCGCAGGGCCAGGGCCACCGCCTTCTTGGCGTTTTCCTGGCCGACGATGTGCCGGTTGAGTTCGCTGACGATGTCACGGGGAGATAAGGAGGACACTATTCGATCTCCTCAAAGGTGTGATTCTGGTTGGTGTAGATGCAGATGTCGCCGGCGATCTTCAGGCTTTGTGCCACCACGTCGCGGGCCGGCATGTCGGTGTTGTGCAGAAGGGCGCTGGCGGCGGATTGCGCGAAGGGGCCGCCGGAGCCGATCGCGATCAGCCCTTCTTCGGGCTCCACCACGTCGCCGTTACCGGTGATGATCAGGGAGTTTTCCTTGTCCGCCACCGCCAGCAACGCTTCCAGGCGGCGCAGGGCGCGGTCGGTGCGCCAGTCCTTGGCAAGCTCCACGGCGGCGCGCACCAGATGGCCTTGATGTTTTTCCAGCTGGGCTTCGAAGCGTTCGAACAGCGTGAAGGCGTCGGCGGTGCCACCGGCGAAACCGGCGATCACCTTGCCGTGGTAGAGGCGGCGCACCTTGCGCGCGTTGCCTTTCATGATGGTATTGCCCAGCGTTACCTGGCCGTCGCCGCCGATCACCACGTTATTGCCGCGCCGAACCGAGACGATGGTCGTGCCGTGATATTGCTCCACGGAAAACCTCCTTATCCTGATTTGAATTGGATGTGCGGGTGGCACGGGAGGTTTTCAAGCGCAGGGTGCTTTTCAGAGGCTCTTTAGTCTTTCAATTGAATGGGCAGAGTCTCCACGCCGCTGGCGGCCAGTTTGTCCTGGGCGCGGTGCAGGGTGTTGATGTTGTCGTAGGGGCCGATCATCACCCGGTGCCAGGTGTCGCCGTTGTCCATGTCCACCGGTTGGATGCGCGCCTGGTAACCCTTGAGGATCAGTTCCGCGCGGCGCCGGTCGGCGTCCTTCTCGTTGCGGAAGCTGCCGGCCTGCAGCAGGAAGCGCTTGTCGTGACGTCCGGCCACCGGCTTATCGGCGCTCTTTTCGCCGCCGGCGGTGTTGTTATTGCCGCCACGGCTGGTTTCCGGCTCGTCGCCTTCGCCCTTGGGCACGATCACTTCCATTTTCGGCAACACCGCGTAGAAATCGAACTTGGGCTGGTCGTCCTTGGCGGTGCTGTCGCTGTCCTTTTCCTCGGGTTGCGACTTCTCGGCCACGGTGCGATCACCGCCGCCAGCGCGGCCCTGTTCCATCTGCACCTGGGCGAGATGGAACAGGAACGCCACGAACAGGCCGCCGATGACGCCGGTGAACAGCCAGACCCAGCCGGGCACCTGGCGCGATTGTTTTTTCGAGTCGCCGCGACTGGCGCCACGGCGCGAGGTGTTCTTCGCCATTACATACGCTCCAGGGGGGTCAGGCCCAACAGCGCCAGGCCCCGTGACAGGGTGCGCGCGGTGAGCGCCGCCAGTTTCAGGCGGCTGGCGCGGATCGCCGGGTCGTCCACGGCGAGAATCGGGCAGTGTTCATAGAAGGCGGAAAACAGGCCGGCGAGATCGTACAGGTAGGCGCACAGGAAGTGCGGCTGGCCCTTGTCGGCCACCTGGGCGATCACTTCGCCGAACTGCACCAGCCGCGCGGCCAGCGCCTGCTCCGCGTCGTGCTCAAGCTGGAAGTCGCCGCGCACCTGGGTCTGCACCTGGTCCAGCGCCAGCCCGGCCTTGCGGAACACGCTCACCACCCGGGTGTAGGCGTACAGCAGATAGGGCGCGGTGTTGCCGTCGAAGCTGAGCATCTGATTGAAGTCGAAAATGTAATCACTGCTGCGGTTCTTGCTCAGGTCGGCGTATTTCACCGCGCCGATGCCCACCGAGCGGGCGATATCGCGCAGCTCGCTGTCTTCCAGGTCCGCGTTTTTGGAGCGCACCAGGTCGTAGGCGCGCTGTTCCGCTTCGTCCAGCAGGTCGATCAGTTTGACGGTGCCGCCGTCGCGGGTCTTGAACGGGCGGCCGTCGGGCCCGTTCATGGTGCCGAAGCCCATGTGCGCCAAGTCCACGCTTTCGCCGACGAAGCCGGCCTGGCGGGCGACGGTGAAGATCTGCTGGAAGTGCAGTGCCTGGCGCTGATCGACGAAATACAGAATGCGGTCGGCGCCCAGGGTGCCGGCACGGTAGCGCAACGCCGCCAGGTCGGTGGTGGCGTACAGGTAGCCGCCGTCCGCCTTGCGCACGATCACCGGCAGCGGGTCGCCGTCCTTGTTCTTGAACTCGTCCAGGAATACGCACTGGGCGCCCTGGTCCTCGGTGAGCAGGCCGGCCTTGTCGAGGTCGGCGACCACCCGGGACAGATCGTCGTTGTAGGCGCTTTCGCCACGCACGTCGTCGGGGCCCAGGGTCACGCCCAGGCGGCGGTAGACCGCGTCGCAGTGGCTCAGGGACACCTGGTTGAACTCGCGCCACAGGGACAGGCAGTAATCGTCGCCGGACTGCAGCTTCACCACCAGCGCCCGGGCCCGGTCGGCGAATTCCGGCGACTCGTCGAAGCGCTGCTTGGCGGCGCGGTAGAAGTTTTCCAGATCGCCCAGTTCCCGGTTGAGCTGCTCGCCGCTTTCCTGGTCTTTCTGTTCTTCCAGGTAGGCGAGCAGCATGCCGAACTGGGTGCCCCAGTCGCCGACGTGATTCTGCGGCACTACCTTATGGCCCAGGAAGGAAAGCGTGCGCACCACGGCGTCGCCGATGATGGTGGAGCGCAGGTGGCCGACGTGCATTTCCTTGGCCAGGTTGGGCGAGGAGTAGTCCACTACCACGGTCTGGGCGCGCTCCGGGCGCGGCACCGCCAGATAGGGGTCGTCGAGCGCCGCTTCCAACTGGCCGTTCAGCCACTGGGCGGCTTGGAAGAAATTGATGAACCCGGGACCGGCGATCTCCACCTTGGCCACCGCCGGGTCATCGGGCAGCGCCTCGATCAGGGACTGGGCCAGATCGCGGGGCTTGAGCCCGGCGGGCTTGGCCAGCATCAGGGCGATGTTGGTGGCGAAGTCGCCGTGGCTTTTGTCCTTGGTGCGATCAATCTGCACTGGAGGCCGGGCATCGCCGGGCAGGGTGCCGTTGTCGCGCAGGGTGTCCAGAGCGTGTTCGATCAGGGGTATCAGGCGGTCTTTCATGCTTCATCGCGGCCATTGGATGGACGGGCGATTGTACGGCAATCGGAAAGGGAATGCCGCCCCCTAGGGCCTGTTCACAGCAGGTCGATCGGGTCCACGTCCAGGTGCCAGCGGCAGCGGCGCCCGGAAGGCAGGGCGCGGGCGTGTTCCATCAGCGCATCGAGCAGGCCGTGCAGGGCCGGGCGCTGGTTGCTTTGCAGCAGCAGCTGGGCGCGGTAGCGGCCGGCGCGCTTCTCCATCGGCGCCGGCACCGGACCCAGCACATGGACGTTGTCCAGCGCCGGCAGCCCGGCGGCGCACTCGTCCAGGAAGGTGAGCGCCTGCGCCATGGTCATCGCCTCGCAGCGCAGCAGGGCGAGGTGGCCGAACGGCGGCCAGCCGGCGCCGCGCCGCTCTTCCAGCAGGGTATTGGCGAGCGCCTGATAGTCGCCGGCGGCGGCCAGCTGCACCAGGTTGTGGTCGGTGTGGCGGCTCTGCATCAGCACCCGCCCGGGGCGGTCCTGGCGGCCGCTGCGGCCGGCCACCTGCAGCAGCAGCTGGGCGGCCTGCTCCGGGCCGCGAAAGTCGGCGCTCAGGAAGCCGGCGTCCATATTGGTGATCACCGCCAGGCTCAGGCGCGGGAAATGGTGGCCCTTGGCGAGCATCTGCGTGCCCACCAGCACCGCCGGCTCGCCTTTCTGTATCTGCGCCAGCTTGGCGTCCAGGCTGCCCTTGCGGCGGGTGGTGTCGCGGTCGATGCGCACCACCGGCGCGCCGCCTTTGACCTGCTCGCACTCCTTTTCCAGCAGCGCTTCCAGTTTCTCGGTGCCGGCGCCGGCGTCGGTGAGGTTGCTGGAGCCGCAGTCGCCGCACCGCTGCGGCACCCGGTGCTGGTGGCCGCAATGGTGGCAGCGCAGTTGCTGTTCGCTGCGGTGCCAGGTCATCAGGCTGTCGCAGCGCGGGCATTCGTCCTGCCAGCCGCAGTCCCGGCACAGAATTACCGGAGCGAAACCGCGCCGGTTGAGGAACACCAGCGCCTGTTCGCCGCGCGCCAGGGTGTCGCGGATCGCTTTCAGGGCGGCGGGCAGCAGCGGCCGGTCCGGGGTGGTGTCGCGGGCGTCGAGCAGCTCGATGGGCGGCGCGCCGGCGTCGCCGGCACGGCGCGTCAGGCGCAGCCAGTGGTAGCGGCCGGTGCGCGCCAGGTGCAGGGTCTCCAGCGCCGGGGTGGCGCTGCCGTGCACCACCGGCACCGCCAGTTGCTGGGCGCGCCAGGTGGCCAGGTCACGGGCGTGGTAGCGGAAGCCGTCCTGCTGTTTCAGGGAGGCGTCGTGGGTTTCGTCGACGATGATCAGCCCGGGGTGGGCGAGCGGCGTGAACACCGCCGAGCGGGTGCCAATGATGATGCGCGCCCGGCCATCGCGGGCGGCCACCCAGGCGTCCAGGCGCTCGCGGTCGGTCAGGCCCGAGTGCAGCACCGTCACCGGCACCGCGAAACGCTGCCGGAAGCGGCGCAGGGTCTGCGGTGTGAGGCCGATTTCCGGCACCAGCATCAGCACCTGTTTGCCGGCGGCCAGCACCGGCGCCATGGCCTGTAAATAGACCTCGGTCTTGCCGCTGCCGGTGACGCCGTCGAGCAGGAACGGCTGAAAGCCTTCGGCGTCGACGATGGCGTGGATGGCGGCGCGCTGTTCCGGGTTGGCGGCCAACGCCGGTTCGGCAAGCACCTCGGCGGGGGTGCCGGCGGCCTCCGGTTGCAGCTCCACCCGTTCCACCCATTCCTTGTCGCGCAGGGCCTGTAGCGCTGATTTGGACACCGACAGCGCCTCCAGCATCGCCGGGCTCAGGCCGTCCGGGTGTTCCTTTAATACGGTGAGGGCCTGCAGCTGGCGGGGCGCGCGGGTCAGGCGGTCGTCGCTGACGTGATGGCCGCGGTCGGTGAGCCGCCAGCGCACTTCGCCGCCGGCCAGGGCCGGCTGGCCCTGGCGCAGCAGGGCCGGCAGCACGAAGCCCAGCACTTCGCCCAGTGGGTGGTGGTAGTAGCGGGCGGCGCGCTCGCAAAGGGTATAGAGCGCTTCGTCGATGACCGCTTCCTGGTCGAGGACGCGCTGCACGTTTTTGAGTTTGGCGAACTGGCTGGGCTGGTGGTCGTGGACCAGCCCCACCAGGGTGCGGCGGCCGAACGGCACCTGCACGCGGGCGCCGCGGGGAGGCGTCGGCGAGCCCGCCGGCAGGCGGTAGTCGAAGCATCCCGGCAGGGGCACCGGCAGGGCGACCTGTATGATGGACTCAGAAGGCACGGAAGGTTCCGGTTTATCTCTTGCGCATCGGTGTCAAGCTGTTATGATTCGCGCTCACTTTTGCCCGACGCAAGCAAGTGTGGTGCCCGACAGAGCGCTTCTGGCGCAGGTTCGGGTGGCGACACCTGAAGGAGCTTTGCTATGAAATCAGAGATTCATCCCGATTACCAGGACGTGTCCATTACCTGCAGCTGCGGGAATGTGATCGAAACCCGCTCCACCCGTGGCGGCTCTTTCGAGGTGGACGTGTGCTCCCAGTGTCATCCGTTCTACACCGGCAAGCAGAAGCAGGCCGAGAGCGGTGGCCAGGTCGACAAGTTCAAGCAACGTTTCGGCGTGATCAGCTCAGGCAAGAAAAAGTAAGCGAGTCTGCTTCCACTGTTTCTTGCCTGCAAAAAGCACCCGCCAGGGTGCTTTTTGCGTTCGGAATCACGCGTCATAATCCAGATCGGGAAGCGGAGACCACCATGTCCGAGGATTTAAAAAAGGCGGCCCTGGAATATCACGCCAAACCGCGTCCGGGGAAGATCAGCGTTGAGGTGACCAAACCGGCCAAGACCAGCCGTGACCTCAGCCTGGCTTACAGCCCCGGCGTGGCGGAGCCCGTGCGCGAAATCGCCCGGGAACCGGAACTGGCCTATCGTTTCACCTCCAAGGGCAACCTGGTGGCGGTAATCAGCGATGGCACCGCGATCCTCGGCCTGGGCAACCTGGGCGCGCTGGCGTCCAAGCCGGTGATGGAAGGCAAGGGTATCCTGTTCAAGCTGTTCGCCGGCATCGACGTGTTCGATATCGAGGTGGACGCCGAGGACCCGCAGGCCTTTATCGATACCGTGGTGCGCATCCACCGCACCTTTGGCGGCATCAATCTGGAAGACATCCGCGCGCCGGAATGCTTCGAAATCGAGCGCGTGCTCAAGGAACTGTGCGACGTGCCGGTGTTCCATGACGACCAGCACGGCACCGCCATCGTGGTGGGCGCCGGCCTGATCAACGCGCTGGAAATCCAGAAGAAGCGCATCCAGGACATTAAAGTGGTGTGCGTGGGCGCCGGCGCCGCCGGCGTTGCTTCGGTGCGCCTGCTGATCGAGATGGGCGCGCGCAAGGAAAACATCCTGGTGCTTGACCGCAAGGGTGTGATCCACAGCCGCCGCGACGACCTCAACCAGTACAAGGCGGCGCTCGCCAACGACACCGATAAGCGCACCCTGGACGACGCGGTGGCCGACGCCGACGTCTTTATCGGTGTGTCGGGCCCGGACATGCTGACGCCGGAAATGGTCAAGAAGATGGCGCCCAAGCCGATCATTTTCGCGCTCGCCAACCCGGATCCGGAGATCCTGCCGGAAGTGGCCAAGTCGGTGCGTTCCGATGCGATCATCGCCACCGGCCGTTCGGACTACCCGAACCAGGTGAACAATGTGCTGTGCTTCCCGTACATGTTCCGGGGTGCCCTGGACGTGCGCTCCACCTCGATCAACGAGGAAATGAAGCTGGCGGCGGTGCACGCCATCGCCGAGCTGGTGCGCGAGGCGCCGCCCAAGGAAGTGCTGGACGCCTACGGCGGCGACATTATTCCCAAGCCCAATGACCCGCGTCTGCTGGGCCGGGTGTCCGCGGCGGTGGCTCAGGCGGCGGTGGATTCCGGCGTGGCCCGCAAGGGCTACCCGTCCCACTATCCGCTCAACTCGCTCGACGAGATTTTCCCCGAGCTGTAAAGCGGACCGCTCGCTAAGCGCCAACGGAAAAGGGCCGGCATTGCCGGCCCTTTTTTATGCGTCTGTAGGAGCGGGCCCCGCCCGCGAAAGGGAGCGCCGCTCCCGGCAGGATCCCAGAGGTGCTGGTTCTTCAGGTGTTCGGTGCTCCGTATCGGAGACGCGGTGCAATGGTGGTGCCTTCCGGGACCGCTCAAGCCATCCATGGCCGCTGTTAGTTTGGCCCTCCCTGGCCAAACAGCTCCCTC
>LWDU01035175.1_pt1 | contig 127448 bp, 106 predicted proteins | sample 727161 | NCBI WGS metagenome assembly LWDU01 (sample SAMN04566230, study PRJNA314399) | hydrothermal vent metagenome | isolation source: deep sea hydrothermal plume seawater | place: Mexico: Gulf of California, Guaymas Basin | collected 2004-07-11
CAGGTCTTCACCGAACACTTCCGGTTGTCGGGTTGCCATGGTGAGCTGGACCATGTATTCCTCAACCACTGGTGCCATGTGGAGTGAGAGGATTTCTTTGCGGGCATCAAAGATAGACTGTTGGCTTAGAGTAGGTGGATTTTCTTTGTGGTTGTCTCTTGCAGTCATGGCTTCATTTCGAACCAGTTGCAGAATGCTTCTCTCGGATGTCGCGTCGGGATAATCGATATTGACATGCATCAGAAACCGATCCAGTTGTGCTTCAGGCAAAGGATAGGTGCCTTCCTGCTCAATCGGATTCTGGGTTGCCATGACCAGAAACAGGTCAGCTAGCGGAAATGTCTGCCTGCCGACGCTGACTTGCCTTTCGGCCATTGCTTCCAGCAACGCGGACTGAACCTTGGCGGGTGCCCGGGCCCCTGCTGAAACTCGAATGTCCCCTCCTGAGCCCGATAGATTTCAGTACCGGTAATATCAGAGGGTAACAGATCAGGGGTAAACTGGATTCGATGGAAGTCACCTTCAACACCATCAGCCAATGTTTTGATAGCTTTAGTTTTTGCCAGCCCGGGCGCACCTTCCACAAGAAGGTGACCATCTGCCAGAAGTGCCATCAGGAGCCTGTTGACTAATTTTTCCTGTCCGATTATCCGTCCGGATAACCAATGTTCGAGTTCGAGTATCTGCTCGCGATGCTGCATAGTTCGCTTATTTCTAAATGGTTGATTTTAAATAGATTATACGGAAATGTTTCCGGCCGTGTTGTTCTATGGATAATATAGACCACGGCTTTTCGATCTTGTTCACATTGTTAGTTAGTGAGCTTCCGGTTGGCTTTGAGCTCTTTGGGGCCATAGGCTAAACTTTTAGCAAATGGAATGCTAGTGCAGGACTCTAAACCAGGGAAACTCAGCCGCTTAAAGCGGCTGCAGGTGATTTGTAACCCTATTCATGATTGAAGAAGTTCAATGGCGATTATCAAGGTTGATAGCAAAGCGAAGTTTCAGACTGGATTAATCAGGCGGCTGGAAGTCAGCATTGACGATCCGATCCAGCAGTTTGCGCGTCATTTCTTTGCTGATCACACATTGAATGTCCTCAACCAGAGGCACTGGGATGATGTGACGGACAATGTTCGATCCAGCTGGAAATTCTACAAAAAGTTTAAAGGGCTGGAACCTCGGATCCGGATAGTTCCAGCGGCTAGCAACCATCTGGTTATTGAAGTGGCCAGTAGCAATCAGCCATTCCTGCTGGAGTCGATTCGAATCGAACTCAATCAGTCGGACCTGGTCCTGCTGGATGTACACCAGTGTTTGATGGGCGTGGTGAGGAAGTCAGGCAGTCTCTCAATCAGTGATGAGGTGGAAGCCAATGAGAGTCTGATCAGGATGGAAGTCGAGACTTCCATATCACCCGCCACCCTGACAGCCAGCATTTCAGAAGTTATGGACCTTGTATCCCGCGTGGTTGAGGACTTTCCACTGATGCGAGGGCGGCTGGTGGCGTGTAGTGAAACAGCCGATCTTCAATCGTCTGTACTTGAGAGTATGGCATTGTTGAAGTGGTTCTGTGACGACCACTTTACGTTTCTGGGTTGCGAAGAGTTCCTGCCAAAAAAGGAAGGCGGCCTGAAGATTGTTCGTGGCTCCCGGCTTGGGTTAGCTCAGCCTAACAAGTCTGCAGACGGTATACCGGTAAATATACCTGAGGGCGTGTTAAATATAGAAAAACTACCCGTTAAAAGTCGGGTTCATCGGCCTGTTTATCTCGACAGCATCACCGTGTGTGAACGAAAGGCAGGTAAAGTTACCCGCCTCTGCCGATTTATCGGTCTGTTTACTGCAACGGTCTACAACCAGAATCCATTCGAAATCCCGGTAGTGAGGCAGAAAATCATTGATTCCTTTGCCAGGGGTGAAATTGTTCAGTCCAGTCACCGTGGCAGGGAGTTGATTCGCATATTCGAACTCCTGCCCCGGGAAGAACTGTTCTTTGCGACCAGTGAAGACCTGCATCGACTGGCGATGAATATCTTCACATTACAGGAACGGAGAATCGTACGGGTGTTATTTCGCCAGGACCATTATTTTGCCAACTGCATCGTTTACGTCCCGAAGGATACCTACAACACATCGTTGCGAATCCAGATTCAGGAAGTACTCACGCGTGCTTTTCATGCGCACGACGCGGAGTTTTCAACGTATTTTTCAGAATCTGCGTTGACCCGAACACACTTTGTGATGCGAATAGAACACCCCATGGAAGTCGACGTGGAATTACTTGAACAACAAATAACTGCACTAACACGTTCCTGGAATGATGATTTACAGCACCTCATGATTGAAAGCCGTACAGGAGCGGATCCGATCAGTCTGTTTCAGCACTATAAGACTGCGTTCCCGACGGGTTACCAGGCGGATTTTTCTGTGGCCAGCGCGCTGGAAGATATTTACCTTATGGAGCAATTAAGCGTCGATAAGCCCCTGGGGCTGAATCTCTATGAGAAGGCTGGACCAGCCATACACTTTAAGGTCTGCCACGCCGGGGGAGCGCTGCCATTGTCAGATGTTATTCCCATTCTCGAAAATCTGGGTGCAAAAACAATTGAGCAACATCCTTATGAGATTAAACGAGATGGGGACTCGATCTGGATCCACAATTTTCTGCTGGATCTGATTTCCCACCCTGATGGAGGCATTGGTTCTCTTAAAACCATCTTCGAATCAGCCTTCATGGAAATCTGGCGAGGAGGAAGAGAGAATGATTCTTTTAATCGCCTGATACCCACCGCTACCCTGGATCATCGGCAGGTCTCTGTGATCAGGGCTTACGCTCGATATTATGGGCAGCTTCAAAATGGCAGCAGCCAGCAGTTTATTGCCGACTGTGTGACCCGTTACCCGGACATCACCCGGCGGCTGTACGGCCTGTTCGAAAAACGCTTTGATCCGGGCCCTATCGAAGAAGTGCAACTGAAGCGGCACAAAACAGCAGGTCTGGAAAAGAGAATACTCTTACAAATCGCCGAGAGTGTGGTGAATCTTGCAGACGACCGGGTTTTACGAGGGTTCGTCGAGATGATTGTGGCAACCCAGCGAACGAACTACTTCCAATTGTCTGCAGACGGTGAGTTTAAGGAAAATATTTCTTTCAAGTTTCTGCCAGGTCTTATTACCGAGATGCCCAAACCCTGTCCGGCGTTTGAGATTTTTGTCTATTCTCCGCGAATTGAAGGTGTCCATCTTCGGTACGGGAAAATTGCCAGGGGTGGCTTGCGCTGGTCGGATCGAACCGAGGATTATCGCACAGAGATTCTGGGCCTCGTCAAAGCTCAGCAGGTAAAAAACTCCGTCATTGTTCCGGTGGGAGCGAAAGGCGGGTTTCTTCCCAAACAGATCCCCGAGCATGCCTCTCGAGACGAGGTAATGAAGGAGGGGATAGCCTGTTACAGAATTTTCATCCAGAGTTTACTGGATTTGACAGACAATTTGGTTAAGGGGAAGGTTGTACCTCCGGCCAGCGTCATCTGTTACGACGATGAGGACTACTATCTGGTTGTCGCCGCAGACAAGGGCACAGCTACTTTTTCCGATATCGCCAATGGAATATCTGCGGACAATGGCTTCTGGCTGGGCGATGCATTTGCGTCCGGTGGGAGTGTCGGTTACGACCATAAGGCCATGGGAATTACAGCCAGGGGAGCCTGGAAATCTGTGCAGCAGCATTTTCGTGACCGCAACCTGGATATACAGAAAACCGACTTTACTGTTATTGGTGTGGGCGATATGTCCGGTGATGTCTTTGGAAATGGAATGTTGCTTTCCAATCATATTCGCCTGGTTGCCGCTTTTAATCATATGCACATTTTTGTTGATCCGGAACCTGATACCAGGCGTTGCTTTAAAGAGCGGCAGCGCCTCTTTGATCTACCCCAGTCTTCCTGGTCTGACTATGACCAAAAACTCATTTCAGCAGGGGGTGGTGTCTTTGACCGATCAGCGAAATCGATCCGCATTTCCCGGGAAATGAGCGACAGGTTTGCTATCAACGCTAGTCAGTTAACACCGAACCAGCTGATCAGCCTGATTCTCAAATCCAAAGTGGATCTGTTCTGGAACGGTGGTATTGGCACCTATGTAAAAAGTCGACGAGAATCTCATCAGGAAGTTGCTGACAAGGCCAATGACAATATTCGAGTCAACGCCAGTGACCTGAATTGTCAGGTTATCGGTGAAGGAGGAAATCTGGGCCTGACCCAGCTAGCCAGAGTGGACTTTTGTCTAAAAGGTGGAACCTGTTTCACGGATTTCATCGACAATGCAGGTGGCGTGAACTGTTCAGATGCCGAGGTGAATATAAAAATACTCCTGAATCAGCTGGTGGAGAGAGGTGAGCTGATGCCAGGCAACCGTAAGTCTTTGTTGCGACGCATGACTAATGAAGTGTCAGGCATTGTACTGGAAAACAACTATCGACAAGCTCAGGCGGTTGATTTGATGGGTTACCAGGCCGAGAAGCGGGCGACAGAGTATTCTCAATTGCTGCACACCCTGGAGGATCAGGGTAAATTGAATCGCCAGCTGGAGTTTTTACCGGACGAAGAGGAGCTACAGGAACGCAGGTCCCGGGGACAGTTTCTAACGCTCCCGGAAATTTCCGTCTTAACCAGTTATGTCAAGAGTGCGGTGAAAGAGGAATTGGTCACATCTGCCCTCGTTGATGATGCCTACATCAGTCAGGAGATGTTGGCGGCATTCCCCCCTATCCTCATAAAGAAATATGGCCCCGAGCTTAAACAGCACCGCCTACGTCGCGAACTGGTTGCTACCCAGCTAACCAATGGCATGGTGAACTTTATGGGAATAAATTTTGTAAAAAGGATGACGGAGTCGACCGGAGCGGACACAGAAAGGGTGGCACGGGCTTATGTGGTTGCCCGGGATGTGTTTGATTTACCGGCACGCTGGGATGAAATCTGCCAGCTTGATTACCAGGTTGATCATCAGGTGCAGAAGAAGATGATGATGGATGTGATCCGACTCATCCGCAGGGTGACCCGGTGGCTGATCAGAAATCGGCGTCGAGCTTTGCAGTTGGGAAAAGAAACGCCCGAATTCAGGCAAACCCAGGAGATGTTAATCGGAAACTGGGAACATCTATTGGCCGGAAGTGAACTGGAGAACTGGGCAGAAAAACGAGATAGCTTTCACGCGGCAGGTGTACCGCTGGCCTTGTCGAATTTTGTTGCCGCAACCCACCACTTATATTCGGCCATGGGAATTGTTGAGGTGAAGGCACGAACAGGTTGTAGCACACAACGGATCGCTGAAATTTACTTCGAACTGGGCGAAGCCTTGCAACTGAATTGGTTCAGTCGAAAAATCCACGAATATGAACCATCAAGCGAGTGGCAGGCATTGGCAAGGGAGACATTGCAGGATGATTTGAACTGGCAGCAGGCTGCCCTGAGTCTCGGGAGTGCAGTGATCACAAGGTGGGTAGAAGAACACCAGGTTCAGGTTGATCGCTGGATGAAGTTACAATCACAAATGAAATTGTCCAATGTGCTGGATTCTGCAGTGTTTACCGTCGGCATTCGGGAGCTGCTGGATTTGGCCCAGTCCAGCCAGGGCGCCAGCAAGAAATTCTGACAGGTTAGAACGCTACATTCGTATTTGAATAAAGGTCCCTCGCATAACTGCAGTTATTGGATATGTGTATAATCCGCGATCAATGAAATACAAAACACTCCAGGATCTGCTGTTTCTTCTCCCGACTGAAACCTCACACCATCTGTCTTTAGAATCTATTGGTCTCATGCAGCAGCTAAAGCTGACACCCTTGATTGCCCGGGAAATGGTGAGTGATCCGGTGGAGGTGATGGGTATCAAATTTCCGAACCGGGTGGGGTTGGCTGCTGGCTTAGACAAAGATGCGAGGTGTATCGAAGGGTTGGCATCGTTAGGATTTGGTTTTCTCGAAGTCGGTTCAGTCACACCCAGACCTCAGCCCGGCAATCCTAAACCCAGGTTATTTAGGCTCAAAAGTCGCAAAGCGCTTATCAATCGAATGGGATTTAACAACGAAGGCGTGGATGCCATGATGAAGCGCATTCGACGCTCTAAATTTAGCGGCGTGCTGGGTATTAATATTGGAAAGAACGCCGATACTCCGCTCGAATCGACACTGGATGATTACATCATCTGTTTACGAAAGGTATACAAACAAGCCTCCTACGTTGTCCTCAATATATCCTCACCCAATACCCAGGGATTGCGTTCATTGCAACACGGTGAAGAATTGTCCAGGTTGCTGGAGGGGTTGAAGAAAGTGCACCAGGAACTCAAGCTAAAATATGCCAGGAATGTTCCCCTGTTGGTAAAAATCGCACCGGATATGGACGACGATGAAATACACCAGGTGATTCATCATTTACTGGAGTTCGAGCTCGACGGGGTCATCGTTAGCAACACCACAGTTTCCAGAAGCGCCGTGGTGGGTGAAAAATATTCCGATGAAACCGGTGGCCTGAGTGGTGATCCGTTGCGAAATCAGAGTAATCATGTCCTGGGCCTGGTTGCAGCAGACGTAAATAAGAAAATGGCAGTTATCGGTGTAGGCGGTATTATGTCAGGAGACGATGCTGCAGAGAAAATACGCTTGGGCGCGGATCTGGTGCAAATCTATACCGGGTTTATATACGCAGGGCCAGATTTGATAACGGAAAGTGCGTTGGCAATTAAACACAGGTAAAAGGCTCCAGAATAGGAGCCTATGAATTGAGCATTTATGCTACCCGGATGGGGACCGTCCAACCCCAGCGGTACCGATGTAACCATCCCAGTTGTCCTCTCTACCCGTTCTCCAGCCACTCAGCCAGGCCTGGCGTGCGTCAATGTCGTGATAGGGGCAGAGTTCTTTTGACTTTCCATGAACGCCCATTTGATAGCCGCGAGTGTAAGCGCGGTCGCTCTTATCTCTTTTTTGCCTTCTCATAAAGGAAAAACTCCTTCTCGAACCAATAACTGTTCCTGGATGCGGCTATTCGTACCACGCTATCCACACAGCAATAGTCGAAGCAGTATCCATTTTCTTAACCATCTTTGCATTCAGTTGGCGAACCCTATTATTAAACTACCGGGGGCGTGATGTGAATGAACTTATCGACCTAACTTAGGGGTTTTTTAGGTTGACTGGGTATAACAATGTTAGTTATCACTGACGGGTTCGAACGCTGCCGCACCAAATTAGCGCGAAATCAGTGGGTACGGTTTATTGTGGGGCAAAAGCTAGTTGAGTACACTATTTTCACACTGCGATTCCGATGAAAGGGGAAAACAATAATGAAAAATGTAATGTCCAGGCTTACGATCCTGATGGCTCTAGCACTTACCGGTGAGTCTGCTCTGGCAGCCGATCTCAGCTCAGGTAACACATCGTGGATACTCACTTCTACTGCGCTGGTGCTGTTTATGACAATCCCGGGGTTGTCGTTGTTCTATGGTGGGCTGGTGCGTGTTAAGAACGTACTGAGTATCCTGATGCAGTGTTTTGCAATTACTTGTGTCGTGTCTATTCTTTGGATCGTTGGTGTGTATTCGCTCGCCTTCTCTGAAGGTAATGACTTGATCGGTGGAACCTCCAACTTTTTTATGGCGAATCTCCACGAAGATTCCATGTCGGGTGACATTCCGGAAAGTGTTTTTGCAATGTTCCAGCTAACGTTTGCAATCATTACACCTGCGTTGATCGTCGGTGCTTTCGCTGAAAGAATGCGTTTCTCCTCGATGCTGCTATTTAGCAGCATCTGGGTTGTTGTTGTCTACGGTCCGGTAACTCATTGGGTTTGGGGTGGTGGCTGGTTAGGTAACATGGGGTTGCTTGATTTTGCAGGCGGCACCGTTGTTCATATTACCGCGGGTGTTTCGGCACTGGTGTGCGCCCTGGTCATGGGTCAGCGGAAGGGATTTCCGCATACAGCTATGCCGCCGCACAACATGACAATGGCAATCACTGGTGCCGGAATGCTTTGGGTCGGCTGGTTTGGGTTCAATGCCGGTAGTGCCCTGGCGGCCAATGGGGATGCAGGCATGGCGATGTTAGTCACTCATATGTCGGCGTCTGCAGGTGCAATGACCTGGATGATCTGCGAGTGGGTCAAGTTTGGTAAGCCCAGTGCCCTAGGAGCGGTCACCGGCATGGTCGCCGGGCTGGGGACGATTACTCCGGCTTCCGGGTTTGTTGGTCCTGCGGGTGGATTGATGATTGGCATTCTCGCAGGCTTTGTTTGCTTTAACGCAACGAACTTTATGAAATTAAAACTAAAGATCGATGATTCTCTGGATGTGTTCCCCGTGCACGGTGTTGGCGGCGCACTGGGGACTATTTTAGTCGCGGTATTTGCCAGTGCCAGCCTCGGCGTATTTAGTGGGCAGGGGTACAACGAAGGCATGGATATGGGCTCGCAATTGCTGGTCCAGGTCACCGGTGTCTTGTCGGTGGGTATTTATACGGCGATCGCCACCTTCGTAATCCTGAAAGCAGTGGATGCGGTTCTGGGTTTGAGGGTGACTGCCGATGATGAAACCGAAGGTCTGGATATTAATCAGCACAATGAGCGTGGCTACGATCAATAATCAGCGAAGCGCAGCCCGTTCCACCAGGCAGCTGACTAACGCCTCAAAATCCAGGCCATAGGTCAGCGCCCCATCCGGGTACAGGCTGGTTGGTGTCATGCCGGGAAGTGTATTTACTTCCAGGAGAATTTCATGCTCACTGTCCGGAACAATAAAATCGGCCCGGGACAAATCCCGGCAGCCAAGGCAAACGTGTGCCTCGATTGCGATTTGTTGTAACCGCCGGGTCTGTTCTTTTGATAAATCCGCCGGGATGATGTGTTCACTGAGGCCTTTGGTATAACGATGTTCGAAGTCGTACCAGGCATCTTCAGCTGTCACGATGTCGATTACCGGGAAAGCCGCCGGACCGTCATCAGTGTCTATAATGCCGACGGTGATTTCTTTGCCCTCGATACGTTCTTCCACCAGTAAGTAGTCATCGAGAGTAGCGGCTAACGTCAGGGCCTTTTCCAGCTCGTTCTGGTTGTTGACCAGTGTTACACCCACGGCACTTCCCTGGGACACCGGTTTCACCACCACATAAGAACCCAACTCGCTGACGATTTTGCCAACGGAGGAGGCTGGATCGTCCTGTCGAGCGATCACGACTTGTTTTGCCAGTGGCAGGTTTGCTTCACGGAATATGAGTTTTGCGAGCACCTTGTCCATGGCAGCCGAACTCGAATGAACATCGCTGCCGACATAGCGGTAACCGAGGATCTCCAGAAAGCCCTGTAAGGTGCCGTCTTCGCCTGGAGGTCCATGCAATACGGGGAAAACGACATCCGGGCTAAATTGCGAAAGCTGGCTGGTTATATTCTGATCCAGTTCCACATTGAGAACCTGCTTGTAGTTCGCCTCCAGAGCTTTTATAACACCCTGGGCTGATACCCTGGACACCTCAGCCTCTGCTGAGTCTCCACCATTGATGACGGCTATTTTTATATCTTTGTTGATAGTTGGCTCACTTTTATCTTTGTGGTGAAAAGTGTCGATACTAAAGGGGAGTCTTGATGACTGAAAGGCGTTTAAGTTGAGATTTGGTGGAGGTTTTTAAAGGATGCGAGGTCAAACCATTGAGCTTGTAGTAGACTCTAAGGTTTTAAGTATAAGAAGTTGGTTTTTAGATCAGTGCGAGCTGGATGTTTAGCTGTGACAAGCCGCAGCGCTACCAAGCACTAATCGAGTTTCTACTTACCCAAATTTAATAAGGAGAGTGTAATGTCATATCTGCGCATTGGTGACTTGTCAAAGAGGACAGAAACCAATAACGAAACCCTGCGGTTTTACGAGTCCAAGGGTTTGCTGGATGAGCCGCGGCGGAGTGATGCTGGATATCGCCTTTACACGGAGGAAGCCGTATCGAAGGTGAACTTTATTGTCCGCGCAAAACGGATGGGGTTTTCGTTGAAAGAGGTCGCTGAACTGTTGTCGCTCCGGGTTGACAGGGAGAGCAGTACCTGTGGCGACGTCAAAATAATGGCTGAGCAAAAACTTATAGATATCGATAAGAAACTTAAGGAACTTAACCTGATGAAAACTGCCCTCGAGCAAATTACTGAGGCTTGCTGCGGAGGAGAAAAATCGGCCGTCCACTGCACGATTTTGAATGCGCTGGACGAGACCAGCTAGCCGGGTTTCGCATCACTCCCCAACAGTCCATTCAATTCAGCCAGCTCTTCCACCCAGGATTGCTGGCGCTTCGGTTTCTGAAATTTTCGTTTACGCGCCCGGTCTTGCTCCAACAGGGATTCCAGTTCGACGATACGATATAGGATGTTTTCTTCATCCACTGAAGACTCACCTGAAGTATTTCTATCAGCGTGTTCTCTGTGGGTCTCATCTGGTATCGCCTGCTGAAGTGGGTTGAGCTTGTAAAACCAGTCAGGGCTATTTATTTCTGTCAGCTTTCCCCCATTGATTACTATGTATCTGTCAGCGATAGTATCGACGAACCGTCGGTCATGGGATGTGATCAGCACAGTCGCGTTGGTTTCCAGAATCTGTTGCTCCAGTTCTTCTTTTCCCTGAATATCAATGTGATTGGTGGGTTCGTCAAGGATAAGAAAATTAGGCTGGTTTAACTTGATGATCAGGAATAACAGCCTGGCTCTTTCGCCGCCTGAAAGTACCCCCACTGTCTTGTCGAGATCGAGGTACGGGAACCCCGCCTTGATGAGAGATGTCTTGTATTCATTTTCACTACCGCGATGACAGTGATCGCGTAACGTTTCAATCAACGTGCGATCAGCATCGAGGTCGTTAATTTCCTGGTCGTAGTAACCGATATCGCATTGGGGGTTAAACTTAAACGTGTCACCCGCTTTGTCATTTTCATATCTGTCGATCATTTGCTTGATCAGTGTCGTTTTACCGACACCATTGAACCCCAACAGGGCGACCCTGTCTCCTGGGCGGATATAGAATTCCTCGATGTAGAAAAGTTTCGCGGGTACATTTCCCGGGGAGTAGATGGTCTGATCCTCAATATGCAGCATTCGATTGGCACGGGAGGATTGCACGTCGAGTGTCAGGTTCAGGTTTGAACCTTTGCTGACGAATGTCTTGTTTTCTTCAAGCTTTTCAATTCGTTTCTCCATCGTTTTGGCTTTCTTCGCCAGCTTCTCGTTGTCATAAACCTTACCCCAGGTTGCCAGCCGTTTTGCGCTTTCGGCCAGCCCCCTGATGGTCTTCTCTTCCTGTTTTAATCGAGCCTCGGCCGCTTCATCCTGGGCATCAAGCTTCTCTTTTGCCGCGGTATAGGGCATTGCGAAATTGTAAAGTTTCTGATCTCTGAGAAATAACGTCCGGTTTGTTACAGCATCGAGAAAATGCCGGTCGTGGGAAATCAGCAGATACCCGGCGTCAATGGTCGCAAGAAAATTCTCGAAGAAAATCAGTGTTTTAAGGTCAAGGTGATTCGTCGGCTCGTCAAACAGGATCAGGTTTGGTTCATCGATAACTGCCCGGGCGAACATCAACCGATTCTGTTGCCCACCACTGAGATCGGCGACCTGATAACCGTGTTCCTTTGTCTGAAATCCGAGCTGGTTTAAGAGCTGTTCAACCTTGTACAGGCTGAAATCTTTTTCCTCATCAACCAGTTTTTCTGCCAGTGCACCCGCCAGGGTCAATCCTGCGAGCGAAGGATCAATAAACTGTTCGACGGTCTCCATATGGAGTTGTTTACTTCGGGATACATCACCATCGTCAGGTTCGACTGAGTTATTGATTATCGACAGTAAGGTGGATTTGCCGGAACCGTTGTGACCCACGAGGCCGATTCGATCTCTTTCACCAATGCTGAGATCCAGCGATTCAAAGAGTTTTTTTGTCCCCACTGAATGGGTAACGCGATGACATTGAAAAAGCGGAGACATGACTGCGTCCTGGCCTGGGTATTAGTGTTAGGTTGCACAGAGGCGCAACACACTGGATTCTGCACATTTTTTGACGCTTGTCGACTTCCTCTGCCTAGATTAGTTGGAAGAGCCCGTATTGTGATACAGGCGCGGTTGCAGGATATTCAGAGAAGGTTGGAAGGTGAAAGGTAGCGGGTCAATTCATCAAGTGTGAAGGGCCAGTTGAGTTCTTCGGATGTGTGAAGTTTGCTGATCACGGGTATTCTCAGACCATAGGATTCGACCAACGATTCAGACTCACTAATCTCAATTTCCTCGATTTCGATCTCTTCTGTCCCGGCATTTTCAGCCATCAGCTCTGTCACCTGTTGGGTACGGTACTGTTTCAGCAGATCCATCGCGTCTTCACATAAATGGCAGCCGAGGGTTGTGTAAAGCAGGACCTTCACGGGTGTTTTGCCCGCTCTGCGGTGGCTGATGTCATCGGGAACTTCACAGGTCAAAGAGGTTTGTGGCATTGTGGCTGGTTCGCTGGGCGACCTCATCAAAGGACGTTTCTAGGAGGTCAGCGATAAACTGGCAAACATAGGGCAGATATTTGGGTTCGTTACGTCGGGTTTTAGGTTTGGGTTTAATCGTGCGAGGTAACAGATAAGGGGCGTCCGTTTCAATCAAGAGGCGATTGTCCGGAATTTCCTTGATTAAAGGTAACAGATGCTTACCCCTGCGTTCGTCGCAAATCCAGCCGGTAATACCAATATGGCAATCCAGGTCGATGTAAGCAGCGAGAGCATCCGCTTCACCCGTAAAACAATGCACCACCACGCCTGCTAGCCGGTGTCGATGTGGTGCCAGAATATCTCTGAAGCCCGGGTGTGCGTCCCGTTCATGCAGAAACATGGGCAGTTTAGCGTCTATCGCCAGTTCAATATGTGCCTCAAATGACCTCATCTGCGTTTCCCTGGGTGTGAAATCCCTGAAAAAGTCGAGTCCAGTTTCCCCGATGGCTTTTACCTCCGGCGACTGGGATAGAAGCCGTAACAGCTCCAGACTTTGTTCGTTGGTTTGCTCGGCATGATGGGGGTGAATCCCGGCTGTGGCGAACAGTAATCCGGGGTAGCCTTTCGCCAGATTTACCGCTTCCTGGCTGCCTTGCACAGATGCCCCTGTCACAATCATTTTTTTAACGTGTTTATTCCGGGCCTGTGACAGAACCTCGTCGAAATCGTCTGTAAACGTGTCGTGGGTCAGGTTGGCGCCGATATCAATCAGCATCATGGTCTTCCTTAACTATCAAAAAGCAGGTAAGTGTATCTGAAAGTGAAGCTTCAGGAATTGTCAGGCGAAGACCGGGTCGAAGAGGTAATTTGTTGCTTGGAAAATTTCTGTAACTCGTGCTGGTAAATCAAAGGTGACTTCTGGTTTAGCCTTCGGCTATAAATGGCTGAAAATACAAGTACGTTCATCACATATGAGCGAGTTTCCTGAAACGGAATCGTTTCGACCCAGACATCCAGTGGAATTGTGTCATCGAGCCAGGACCGAACCTTGTTTGGGCCTGCATTGTAAGCAGCAGACGCAAGTATTCGGTTGTGATCAAACTTCCTTAGCATCTGTCCAAGGTAGGCTGAGCCGATTCGAATGTTTGTGTGTGGGTCTGCAAGATCGCGTTTGGACGGAGAAGACAGACCTTCCTTACGGGCTGTGTATTTCGCCGTGGCTGGCATCAGCTGCATTACACCCAGGGCACCAGCCGAAGAGCGGGCGTCGGGCATAAATGCGCTTTCCTGGCGGGCAATGGCGAGACTCCACACTACCGGGATATCGGATCGTCTTGCACCAGCTAAAAAACTATCCTGAAACGCCAGGGGAAACCGAACATCCAGATCATTCCATGCCTTGGCCGCAATCATCGCCTGGATGGCTTGCTTATGCCATCCCCATTTCTGTGCAACCCTGGCCGCGATTTGCAGTTCCCGGTTGGAAAAGTCACGGGTGGTAAAATACCATTCCCGGCGCGCCGGGGTGAGTTCATCAAGGGTGAGCAGTTCGAGTGCCCGTTGAATGCCAGGAGTCGCCTCGAGGGATAGAATTTCCTCATTGCTAACAAGAATAGGTTGATCCTTAAAATCGTACTTCTGGCTGATGATATCTGCCGCCATAAAGCCGTAAAATCCTCGCTCATGAGCGAGCGACGCGTATATAGTGATTGCGCGTTGCTGATCGACAAGGTCGCTGGAGCTCGCCAGGATTCTGGCTTTCCAGTATTGCCATCGCCTGCTGCGCTGCGGCTCGGAATCCAGTTGATGGATGTGGACAAGGGCATCACTCCAGTCGAGTAGCCTGAGTGCTGTGAGTATTTTTGATTCGATCAGTTCTTGATTTTTGCCGAGGTTAATGGGAATTCGATCAAGATCATGGATCGACTCCGGCTTTCTGGCGAGTCGTACGGCAATGTACAAATAAACATCGAATAATTCAGCTTCGGTAAATTCGTGGGTTGTACGGTAAATTTCAAGTGTGTCCAGCGCTTTTATCGCATCGATACGGGCCAGTCGCTTTAGCCCATGGGAGATAATCAAACGTGTTTTGTCTCCCTTTTGGCTATATCGACTGGTTTTTGTCATCGACTTGGGCCTGGTATGAGCCAGTTTAAATTTATTCGCCAGAGCCTTATCCTCTTTGCTTAAAAATCTGACCAGGTAGTTCGATAGGGTTACTTTGTTGGTTGTCAACGCCGCGCTGTATCTTTGCCAGGCTATCGAGCTGGTTAGATAGCCAGCATCTCGCCAGATTTTGAATATGGGATTGCAGGCATCAGGTTGTGAAAAACCGACAGACCAGAGTTTCTCGGCAAGGTCCATCGCCTCGTCAGTTCTGTCGACCTTGTGAAGCGCATAGGCGTAGTGGCATGTATTTGTATCGGTGGCGCCCGTGGTCTGGTAATTGGGGATAAGTGTCTTCCATTCACCGCGTTTAGCAAGGCTGTAGAGCCAATTTTGCAATAACTTGTTGGCGAGGGGCGTGTCCTGGTACTGGTCAACGAACGCGTTAATGGATGCTTCAGACTGGCGTGACATACTGACTATTTTTTCGGTGTATTCCAGGTACGGGTAGAGTGGATAGTTGGCGAGTTTGTTCTCTTCAGCTCGGTATTTTGAATACTGGTTTGATTTAATGAGATAAATCAGATTTTTATAGAGTTTGCGTTGTTCGAATCTGGATACGGGATCCGGGCTGGCGAAGTTAAACCCGCCATTGGCTATAACCGGTCTGGCATAGCCGCTGTTACAACAACAGATGCAGAAGACAAGCAGAGTTTGGGTTAGTGTTAGGCGCACCAACATAGAATACTCGAATGTCCTTCTCCGCAATAACTATTTTTTGTCCGGAAATTGTAACTAAACCATTACCCATTTGGCGATAATCTAGTTTCCTACTCTTACCGCCAGGACATCGCACGGGGCACCATGTAACACGCCATTTGCCGTTGACCCCAATAAGAGAGCCAGTCCGTGCCGCCCGTGGCTCCCAACCACGATAAGATCCGCACCGACCTGATTTGCCAGGGCGTGGATTTCTGTTTCCGGCCGCCCAAAAATCAGGTGTTGATCCTCCTCCGGGATTTTCAGGCCTCTGGCGAATTCTGCCAGATGCATTTTTGCCGTGTCTTGAATCTGCTCCTGAATTGTTGAAAGATCCATCGGGATATCGCCGCCGTAGGCGAGACTCAGGGGCTCAATAACGTGGAGACAGCTGAGTTTTGTGTCGAAAACTGTCCTTAGGGCACACGCGCGTTTAGCAACCGCATGTGATTCTTCGGTTAAATCTACCGCAGTGAGTATGTGCTTATATTCACCCATTTAGCTAACCTCTCAACGTATTTGTTATTGTTACCATTACATTTATTACGCTTATTTTCGGCAATGTACAACGTAAAAGTCCCGAGCTCAAGGTCGTATTTTTAATATCGATTTTGTTAATCATTATGCGTAGGTACTATAGATATGGCTTATATCATTATTGGATTTGTTCTATTACTGATCATTGCGCCCATAATCGCAATTTTGCCCAGTGCCAGGCAGAAAGCGCTGATGGCCAAGCGAAGGGAAGCCATGGCTGAAAATATTCGAATTGACCTGACACAAATCGAAGACCCTGACCCGAACCCGGAAGATTACATATCGAACACAGGCAAACCGCTGGACAGAAAATGTCCAGTGGCGGCTTACCGGATACCGCGACCGCGTTCGGGAAATTGGAGACAGTTACCTTCGATTGACTGGTCGGTTAACCGGGTTAATGCTGAATCTGACGAGGATCCGGTCAAAGGCTGGCGCTGGGACGGGCGGCTTGATAAAAAAATTTCTAACGATCTAAATGAGTTTATTGTCTTAAACCTGGCTGCTTTACCTGATGATGTGATGAGAGTCGAGGAAAAAAAATTCCTCATATCTGTCTACTGGAAGGAAGCCGGTGAAGTGCAGGAAACTATTGATTTTCTTACAGGTTGTGCCGAAACCAACATTGTTCCAGTTGCGACCGATGACCCCCCAAATACAGACCTTCCATAATATAGAGGTTGACAAGACCTCCATTTTATCGTCTAAGCTAAAAAAAGAACCGGCGACACGAATGTTAGTTTGTGCTTGACGTCGAATACGTTAGCCACTATATATGTCGCTTTTTTATAGTCAGGAATTCTGATCAAGCGGATCAGAACACAAGAGTCGTAAGTATTATGGGTAAATCTTTAGTTATTGTTGAGTCACCTGCGAAGGCGAAGACGATCAACAAGTATCTGGGAAATGACTACGTCGTTAAATCGAGCGTAGGTCATATCCGTGATTTACCGACGAGCGGCAGTAGTAAGAGTGATCCCAAGGCCAGGGCGAAGGAGGCTGCCAAGACAAGAAAAATGGCGCCCGGGAAAAAGGCTGCTTACAAGAAAACAAAAGCCCGAAAACAACTCATCGCCAGGATGGGGGTGGATCCAGACAACGACTGGAAAGCTGATTACCAGATTTTACCTGGCAAAGAAAAGGTCGTGAATGAATTGAGGAAATTTGCTAAGGATGCAGATGAGATATTCCTCGCCACTGACCTTGACCGGGAAGGTGAGGCAATCGCCTGGCATCTTCAGCAAGCCATTGGCGGTGATGAAAGTCGATATCGGCGAGTGGTTTTCAATGAGATTACTAAAAAAGCAATCCAGGGAGCATTCGAGAATCCTGGTGAACTCATGATGGATCGAGTGAATGCGCAACAGGCACGAAGATTTCTGGATCGAGTCGTCGGCTTTATGGTGTCTCCCTTGCTCTGGTCAAAAATCGCACGAGGCCTGTCTGCGGGAAGAGTTCAATCTGTTGCAGTGAAATTGATTGTTGAGCGTGAGCGGGAAATCAGAGCTTTTATTCCTGAAGAATACTGGGAAGTGTTTGCGAATCTGGCATTAAAAGATGAGGATGCCGCCAGGACGATTAAGTTTCAGGTGTCAAAAAGCGCCGGTAAAAATTTTCGCCCAATCAACCAGGAACAAACCGATCAAGCTCTGGAGAAACTACGCAGTGCGACGTTCAAAGTACTTAGTCGCGATGATCGACCGACTCAAACCAAACCAACGGCACCCTATATTACGTCCACACTGCAACAGGCAGCCAGTACCAGATTAGGCTTTGGTGTCAAGAAAACGATGGTGCTCGCCCAACGACTGTACGAAGCAGGTTACATCACTTATATGCGAACTGACTCAACCAATTTGAGCGTTGAGGCGGTTTCTAGTTGTAGAGATCTGATTGAAGCAGATTACGGTAAAAAATATCTGCCGGACCAGCCGAGGTCGTATTCGAGTAAAGAAGGCGCCCAGGAAGCCCATGAGGCCATTCGGCCTTCTGATGTCACAGTCAAGACAACGTCTATTGCTGGTATGGAGCGGGATGCTGAACGGCTCTATGAATTAATTTGGCGGCAGTTCGTTGCATGTCAGATGCCCAACGCGGAGTACACGAGTACGACGGTGATTGTTGAAGCCGCTGATATGGAGTTGCGAGTACGAGGTCGAATCGTCAGGTTTGATGGTTATACCCGTGTTCAACCCACGTCGGGGAGAAAGGAAGAGGAGGTGACACTACCAGAGTATGCGGAAGGGCAGGTTCTTGATTTGAAAGAACTGCTGCCTTCACAGCACTTCACCAAACCCAAGCCCCGGTACGGTGAAGCGAGCCTGGTAAAGGAACTCGAAAAACGCGGGATTGGTCGACCTTCGACCTACGCATCAATTATTACAACTATTCAGGACCGTGGTTACGTCACCTTGCAAAACAAACGATTCCACGCCGAAAAAATTGGCCAGCTTGTAACAGAGAGGCTGGACGAGAGTTTCAAGGACTTGCTGGATTATGGTTTTACCGCAGATCTGGAGGAATCCCTCGATGAGGTTTCTAATGGCAAGGTGGAATGGAAGGAATTACTCGATAAATTCTACGAGGATTTTGAGTCAAAGATTAGCAAAGCCGGTGAAGAAGGTGGCATGCGCCCCAACGAGCCTTCAATGACGGATATCGATTGCCCACTTTGTGGCCGAAAAATGCAGGTTCGCACTGCCAGTACCGGTGTGTTCCTGGGTTGCTCAGGCTATAACCTGCCACCGAAGGAACGGTGTAAACAAACCATTAACCTGGTTTCAGGGGATGAAGTGGTGGATGCTAATGGAGACGACGACGAAGCGGAGTCACGTTTACTGATTAAGAAACATCGGTGTGTCAAGTGTGCGACTGCCATGGACAGTTACCTGATCGATGAAAAGCGCAAGCTTCATTTGTGCGGCGACAATCCGGACTGTGACAGCTATGAGGTTGAAGCCGGTGAGTTCAAGATAAAGGGGTATGACGGCCCTGTTCTCGAGTGCGACAAGTGTGGTGCTGAAATGCAACTGAAGTCCGGTAGATTTGGAAAGTATTTCGGTTGCACGGCAGATGATTGCAAAAATACCCGGAAGCTGTTGCGAAATGGAGAAGCCGCACCGCCAAAAATGGATCCGGTCCCCATGCCGGAACTTGCCTGTCGGAAAGTGGAGGACAACTATGTGCTGCGAGATGGTGCTGCCGGTATATTCCTCGCTGCAAGTAAGTTCCCGAAAAACAGGGAAACGCGTGCGCCGTATATTGATGAGTTACTTCCCCACCAAAACGAAATTGATCCTAAATACAGCTTCCTGATGCGCGCGCCTGCGCAGGATCCTGAAGGGCGTCGTTCCCTGGTCAGATTCGCACGAAAGACCAAAGAGCAATACGTCACTTCTGAAAATGAAGATGGTAAACAGTCAGGCTGGCGTGCTGACTATGTTAACGGCAAGTGGGTCGAGCAGGTTAAGCAAACCCGGCGAAAGAAGGTCTCCTGACGGGCGGCCAGTGGACCAGGACACTCTACTAGTGTCTGATGACTCCCACCATTACGCCTTCGATCGTAAACGCCTGACTCCTTAAATCGACTTCGATCGGCGAGTAGTCACGATTTTCCGGTAGTAGTGTGATTTGATATTTACTCCGGTTCTTTTTCAAACGCTTGACGGTAACCTCGTCTTCAATACGTGCAACAACGATATCTCCGCTGTTGACGTTTTGAGTTTTGTGTACAGCTATCAAGTCACCATCAAGAATCCCACATTCGATCATGCTATCGCCGTGGACGGTTAGGAGATAATCTGCGGGAGGATGGAAGAAAGTGGCTGGAACTTCACAATGATCCTCGATGTGCTCCTGGGCGAGGATTGGGCTACCGGCAGCAACGCGCCCAACAATAGGTAAACCTTCGTCATTCGGGAGCTTTATGCCCCTGGAGGTGCCTGGAACCATTTCAATAGCACCTTTTCTCGCCAGGGCTTTGAGATGTTCTTCCGATGCGTTCGCACTCTTGAACCCCAACTCTTTCGCTATGTCAGCGCGAGTTGGTGGATAGCCGGTTTCACTCATGTAACTTTTAATAAACTGAAGTACTTCGGTCTGTCGTGGGGTCAGTTTTATCATTTTCGTTCCTCGACGCTGCTCTTGTTATTGTTCTTGTTAATGGTGATTCATGCCAATAAATCAGCCTTTTTATCGGTTCTTCGCTATCTGCCAGAGTGGTGCCAGTGCGGGCGCGAAGGCATGTTTTTATATACAGTAACTGTGATTATATACAGGCTGTATGATTTAACAACCATGAATTAGCCGTCATCCGTTGGTCTTGTCCATCAAACACCAGATAGGTAGTATCTTTGCTGACGCCCAGGGAATCGTAAGTAGTTGAATTAAATATGCTTATCTGCTCTTCGAGTATCGGCATGCAGACTGGTATGCGCCAGGGGCAAGCTTGATTGTGGATATAAGAATGTACGGTTACGATCGGAATCCGGTTGTTACTTCATAGCCTCGCGAAGCTGCTATCCCCTGAAAATGGGCTAAGTACAGCAATAAATGCTAGAATAGTAAGCTTGCCTGAAAGAATAATATGTGGTGTTCTAGTCTTTATGAGTTATCGATCAATATACAGTCTTTTAACAATATGCCTGTTTAGCAGCCAAATTTTGGCGGCAGACTACTGGGTGATAGGCAGTTTTTCGAAAGAACAAAGTGCCGTAATGGAAGTCAATCGATTGTCATCACTGGTAGGCTTGCCTATTGAGATTTCAGGGTTCACCCGATTGGGTGTTGACTACTATCGCCTCCTGGTTACCAAGGCGGACATGGATACGTCGGCGAAAGAGCAATTCGCCAGCATGGATATCGAGCCCTGGTTCCTTTCGCTAAACTCAACCAGCGTTTCGCGACCAGTCGCCCAGGAAAATAATACGGTACCAGCGAGTGCCGCTGTCGTTCCCACTGGATCAGGTCAATTTTTTTATGTTGCCGGTAGCTATCTCGATGTTGAAGAAGCGCTGGATATAGAAAGGCAGTTGTCAGCGAGTTTTGCATCGGTGCGCGGAGAAACCGCCCTGGTTGACGGTGCTGTTTTACATCGTGTGTTAGTGGGACCGTTAAAACAAAGTGACATTGATATCACAGGTTCCATGCTTGTAGAAATGGGGTTTGAAAGTGCCTGGCTGGTGAATATCGAGAGTGATGATGATATTTACGAGTTCGCCGACCTGGCTGGGGTTTCCCCTATAAACGAAAAAGATAGGTTGGTTGTAGAGCAGTCGGTCGATATGCCGAAGAAAACCTCGAATCCATCGGGATATAACCTGGCTAGATTACCCGAAGAAAATCCAGTCTTCGCGCCTTAACTAACGATGACTCCGACCATTAGTCCCTGGGTCGTCACAGTCCGGTTAGATCTTCTTTCAGATATTCAGTGTCCAGCGAAACTGGATTGCTGAACACTTTGCCAAAACTTTGCGGAACTGCCTAGCTGAATTAAAAAATGGATGATTTCTTCAAAATAGTCGTCTCTTTAATCACCAACCCTGTTCTTCTGGAGGTCTTCACCATCGTGTTGGCAACGATGGTGATTAACTATTTTTCCCGGAAATTTTTTGATCGGCTGGAACAGTCCACTCGACAGTCGCCGACGGTTTGGGATGATGCTCTGCTTAATTCTGTTGGGTTTCTCATGGGCAGCAGAGTTGATATCCGCGGAAGCTGAAACTGACTCGGCACTGACCGTGATGATCGACCCGGTACGGTACATAGCGGTAGTCGGGTTGTTTACGTTTTTCCTGAGTCGATTTATTCAGGAATGCGAAAGTGGATTTATAAAGAATGGCGCTGACGTGACCACGGCACATGCCATTGGCAAACTACTTCGAATTTCGGTTTTTATCACAGCAGCTCTAACTGTTTTACAGACGCTGGGGATAAGCATTTCAGGAATCCTGGCGTTTGGTGGTGTCGGGGGGATAGCCGTGGGCTTCGCCGCCAAGGATATTCTGGCTAACTTCTTTGGTGGACTGATGATCTATCTCGACCGGCCTTTTGCCGTCGGCGACTGGATCAGAAGCCCGGACAGGGAAATTGAGGGCACTGTGGAGCTCATCGGCTGGCGCCTGACCGTCATTAGAACATTTGATAGTCGACCTTTGTACATCCCCAATTCTGTGTTTGCGAGTATTGCGCTGGAAAATCCTTCTCGTATGCAGAATCGCAGGATTTATGAAACGATCGGGGTCCGGTATGCTGATGTCAGTAAGGTAAAACAGATCGTTGATGATGTACGCAGCCGGCTACAGAACCATGAGGAAATTGATCCGCAGCGTACTTTGATTGTTAACTTGAATGGATTCGCACCGTCCTCTGTCGACTTCTTTGTTTACACATTCACAAAAACCACGGACTGGGTGAAGTTTCACAGCATCAAAGAAAGGATTCTCCTGGAAATTTACGCGATCATCGAGTCTCATGGCGCCGAGGTTGCATTCCCGACTTCCACTATCCACATTGAATCGACGGTAGCGCCGGAAGCAGACTGAAGCGCTTATGCAATTACCCGAGTCCAGAATACTGTTTGATCAATCAACAATCTCCGATGCGGTCGATGAGCTGGCGAAGCATGTAAATGTTAAGTGCAGTGAGGGTTCCTGGTTAATGCTCTCGGTCCTTACCGGTGGCCTGGTACTCGCTGCCGACCTGATGAGACGGTTGCAGATTTCAATGGAACTGGATTTAATCCGCGTAAGCCGCTACCACAACAAAACCCGGGGGGCCGAGTTGACCTGGCAACTGGAACCTTCTGCCTCATTGCAGAACGCTCGTGTGCTGCTTGTTGATGATATCTTTGATGAAGGTGAGACCCTGGCTGCGCTGGATAGATATTGTGTTTCCAGGGGCGCGCAGCAGGTTCTGTCGGTTGTACTGCTGGATAAGATTCATAACAGGAAAGTGAAACACTACAAGCCGGATCTCATCGGGTTAACCTGCTCTGATGAGTATGTGTTTGGATATGGGATGGATTACGAGGGTTTTTTCCGGAACTTGCCAGAGATTCGAAGTCTGGGGTCGTAGCAGGGGCTTTTCAGCCGCCGCTAGTAAGCCTGGTAACCTCTCAGGAAGGAACTAATACTGCTGGTCTGATTAGACTACTCTCAGGCAGGGACGAGATCCACTATTAGTGACTCAGCTCATATCTCACGATTGAAGACAGGAACAGACATGGCCAGCCTGCTTTTTTACGACAAACCCGTTGCACTTAACAAAACAGCTCACAAGAACAAAAAAATTCGTCCTGAAGCAAATAGCTTTGGTTTTGCGTCAAACACGAATTCGGTGATTCTTGCGGGGGTAGAATTTACCGAGGCGGCAAAAGAGTATCCCGTCGTTTTTGCCCAGTCAGGTGAATCAATTGTGCCTGTTGCGTTGTTGGGGCTGAGAAATGAGGAAAACCTTTTTATAAACTCCAGCGGTGGCTGGGCGGCACGCTATATTCCAGCATTTATTCGACGCTATCCCTTTGTTCTGGCTAATTCAGAAGATCCCGCCACGCGTATGGTTTGCATCGATGAGAGTTACGCCGGGTTTAATAACAAGGAGGGAGAGCCTCTTTTTGTCGATGGTGAACCGTCAAAGGTTCTCAGGCATGCTCTGGATTTTCTGGAGGAATATCAGCGGCAATACATGCGCACCGAAAAGTTTGTCGATCGATTGAGAGACAACGACTTGCTGACGACACTCAACGCAAAAATACACATGGTCGACGGCCAGGAATTTACGCTGACCGGGCTGTTGGCTGTTGATGAGAAAAGACTTCTGCAATTATCAGATGAACAGGCGTTGGAACTCTTCAAATCAGGCGAACTGGCCTGGGTCTATTGCCACTTGATGTCGCTTGGAAATATATCTAGTCTGGTCAATCGAATGGCCAAAAATGCGGTAGCGGACAAAGCTGTCCCAGCGGTCCAAGGGAAAAAAGCTGGCGAACTACTCGCCATTAAGAAAGCGGCCGTTAAGGAAGCAGCCATCAAGGAAGCAGCCATCAAGAAAGCAGCGATAATGAAAGCAGCTGCCAAAAAAGCCAACCCTAAAAAAGAAGCTGCCGAAAGACCTGTCCCCGAAAAATCGGTCATCGGGGAACCGGTCAGGCCACAAGCCAGGAAGAAAAGAAAGTAAGTCGTGCTGGGGATCATCGGCGGGACAGGATTTGCACAGTTTGTGAATCTACAGGATATTGAAGCAGAAACTCTGCAAACCCCATTCGGCTCGACATATATTGAAAGGGGTTTGTTGGGCAAAGAACCGGTGATATTTCTGCCGAGACATGGCAACCCCCCTCAATTTCCACCCCACAAAGTTAATTATCGAGCGAATATTCAGTCATTGTCTGATCTGGGTGTAGAAAGGATTATTTCTACTACTGCAGTAGGCAGTGTTGATCCGGAATTGGAAGTCTGTGATCTGGTGGTCCCGGACCAGATCATCGATTATACGTTTGGTCGTGAGCACACCTTCTACAAAGACGAAATCCAGCACATCGATTTCACTTATCCCTATGATCAACCGCTTCGGCGTTCATTGTTGGCAGCGGCAAAAGCAATCCCGCAATGCACTATCCGCTCGAGAGGTGTTTACGGCTGCACCCAGGGACCCCGGCTGGAAACTGCAGCGGAGGTAAAACGTATGCAACGCGATGGTTGTACCATCGTCGGTATGACAGCCATGCCGGAAGCCGCCCTTGCGCGGGAAAAAGGAATTGCCTATGCCGGGATTTCTTTCGTAGTGAATGCAGGTGCAGGAATCGATGACCAGGCGATTGATATGGATGCTCTCACGACCGCTATTGCCAGTGGCACGTCTATGGTTGCCGCCGTTATCAATGCTTATGTCAGATCAGCCTCCTAGCCTGGATAATTCGTGAAGGGGCCGCCCCAAAACAGATCAGGCGCAGACTGTAGTTTCAGATGGAAGTGTTTTACACGAGTAACTCGTTGATATAAATGATGTTAACAATGCTCCCGTGCCGCCTTCATGAATTTTCCGAGCTAGGGTTAATCTTCTGGTTCTTCGATAGTAAACTCATCCACCCTGACGATGATGCCGAAAAAAGGGTGATCGATGTAGTGCAGCGTTGAGCTGCGCATTCTTCTTGACTGTTTCAATCTGTGTGTCTGTATAGGGACATAGTTTCCTCTTTCAGATTCCCAGGTAACCACAGCTGGGTACTGGCTTGCCATATCCGCGGTCAGGTTCAGCGGCAATTGGGAAGGCTGTTGCGAATAATTCGGGGCGAATTCTGTGTACCACAGATCCGTGTCAACATGTAAATACCGTGATCGGCTTATATTTATTGTGCCGTCAATTTCATAATTGTCGTCGTAATGCTTGCCTGTCTGCACCAATACGGGGAACGCTTTGTCACGGGTCAGCACCGGTTGGAGCCAGGATTGATGTAGCATCAGCTTAAACAGCGACGACCTGTTGATACTGCGCACGATACCGTTCAGTAGCCGGTTTTTAGTATTGATGTTTCTAAAAGCGTCTGGTTGTTCCTGCTCAAAGAGTTCATCGAGATCGCCCGGCTCAAAATGTACAACCCCGGTCGGGTCATCTTCGGTCAAAGAGCCGCTTGGCTTGATTGATTGCGGTTTAGTGAGTTTCAAACGACTCCGGCTGCTGAATATGTAATCACTGTCCGGCGTGTTGTTATTCTCCATAGACCCACCTGCCTGCCGGGGCTCACCAAGTGCAAGTACCTGTTCCAGTTGGGCTAATGTATAGGGAGTGATAGCACTATCACGCAGGGGAGAAACACTCACCATATTGGCAGGATAACTTAACGCGTCAACAGGCCAGATTTCGTCACTGATCATGGGATTGGTCAAGGTAAAGACAATGAGCTCCACTTGGTACCACTGATCAATAGGATTTGTTTCAGCCGCTCTCGAATTCACCCAGGGCGGGATAGTCAGGAGGCACAGGAACAGAAATTTAACCGGCAATTGCAAGGTTCTTACTTTCGAGTCGTTCAAACAATCGCTCAATTTTTTGGAACCTTGTTTCGGGTTTTTCCATATTCTCTTCGAACGATAATTGATTTGCGTTCGGAAGGCGATACCGATGTGGCTCAGATTGAACCAGACGGACAATTTTGAAGGGATCAATGGATGTGTCCTGGTGAAATTCAAGTTTACCACTCCTGGCACCAGCATCGACTTTTTTGATTCCCAGTTTCTCTGCGGTTAGTTTCAAACTGGTAATTCGGAACAGTGTTTTTACAGCTTCAGGCAACAAACCGAAGCGATCAATCATTTCTACCTGAAGATTTCTTAATTGATCGTTGTCCTCGGCATTTGAAATTCGCTTGTACAACACCAGTCGGCTGTGTACATCGGGCAAATAGTCTCCGGGAATCAAAGCGGGCAATCGTAGATTAATCTCGGTACCGTCTTTTAAAGGTCGATCCAGGTTGGGCGTCTTACCATCTTTGATCGCCTTAACCGCACGGTCCAACATTTCCATGTAAAGCGAGTAGCCAACGGTCTGTATATTGCCGGTTTGTTCATCACCCAGTAACTCACCGGGTCGCAAGTATAAACCCGGAGCCAAGATCCTCGGCTTCGCTGATGGCTTCCAGTCGTTTCTTCGCATCGCTGGTCAGGACCTTGGGGTGAGGTGTGAGCAGGTAGGCATATGCCTGGTGGTGTGATCGTCCGACCCTGCCGCGCAGCTGGTGTATTTGCGCGAGTCCAAACTTGTCGGCGCGATCCATAATAATGGTATTGGCGTTGGGAATGTCGATGCCGGTTTCGATTATAGTCGTGCAGACCAGGACGTTGGTGCGTTTGTGATAAAAGTCAGACATGACCTGTTCGAGTTCTCTCTCCCGCATTTGGCCATGTCCGATAGAGATTCGTGCCTCGGGAACCAGTTCCTGTAACTTCTGGGCGGTATTTTCAATAGTCTTGACTTCGTTGTGGAGATAATAAACCTGTCCGCCGCGCATGAGCTCTCTTTGTACGGCTTCCCTGACCAGACCGTCGTTATGCTGTCGTACAAACGTTTTGATAGACAGTCTTTTCGCCGGGGGTGTCGCAATAATTGTCAGGTCACGCATCCCGGACATTGCCATATTAAGCGTCCGGGGAATCGGTGTGGCGGTCATGGTCAGAATGTCCACTTCAGCGCGGAGGGACTTGAGCTTCTCTTTTTGCCTGACGCCGAATCGATGTTCTTCATCAATAATGACCAGGCCCAGGTTCTTGAAGGACAGGCCGTCCTGAATCAGGCCGTGGGTGCCGATCACAATATCCACTGTTCCGGCCTCCAGCTTTTCCATCACCAGTTTTTGTTCTTTCCTGGTTTTAAAACGTGATATAGACTCGATACTCACTGGCCATTCCGTGAAACGATCTCTGAATGTATTCGTATGTTGCTGGGCGAGTAGAGTTGTCGGCACCAAAATAGCCACTTGCTTGCCTGATTGAACCGCGAGGAAGGTAGCCCGCATGGCAACCTCGGTTTTTCCGAAGCCCACATCGCCACAGACAAGATGATCCATGGTTTTCTCCTGCACCATGTCGGTAATCACCCTGGCGATAGCAGTTTGCTGATCAGGTGTTTCTTCAAATGGAAAAGCAGCAGCGAACTGATAGTAGGCATCGTCCGGTTCCGGGTAGGCAAAGCCTGTTTTTGCTTCTCTTCTCGCATAGATATTGAGTAATTCTGCTGCGACATCATGAATCTGTTCCGCAGCTTTTCGTTTGGCCTTCTCCCAAACATCACCACCCAGGCGATGCAAGGGTGCAACCGTTTCGTCCGCACCCCCATAGCGGGATATCAGATGCAGGGACGCCACAGGAACATAAAGCTTGGCGTCTTCTAAATAACCGAGACTCAGGAATTCAGCTGGCTGACCATCTATATCCAGGGTTTCCAATCCCAGATAGCGGCCGACACCATGATCGATATGAACCACGGGGGAGCCAACGTTGAGTTCCGTCAAACTCTTAACCACCAGTTCGGCCGCATTGTCTTTTTGCTTGTCGCGTCTCCGTTGTTGCAGGACGTGCTCGCCAAACAACTGTTGCTCAGTGATTAGTAGGCGTTTTTCGCCGGGTAAGTAAAACCCCCGTTCCAGTGGTGCAACCATGAGCAACACGCCCACGCCGGTGTTGACGGCTGTTTCCCAGTTATCAACCTGCCGGGTACTGATCCCATTTCGAGCCAGCAATTCGTCAACCACTTCTCGTCGGCCCTTCGATTCAGTGACGATGATAATTCCGGTGTCACTATTTTCCTTAATAAAGCCCTGTAGTCGAGCGAGTGGTCGCTGTTGTCGTTCACTAATTGCGATCTCAGGTAATGGTGCAAACTCAAGATTGTCTCCACGGGACGGTCCGGTAACGAGATCGATGCGTCGCCGTTTATTGCTCTCGGCGAACAACAGATCTTTTGGCAATAGAATATCTTCCGGTGCCAGAATAGGTCGCTGGACATCGTAGCGCAGGTTTTCATAACGCAGATGTGCATCGTGCCAGTACTTGCCAATGGTGTCTTCGACTTTACAGACGAAGACTAGTGAGTCCTCGGAAAGATAGTCGAACAACGATTCCAGCTGGTCGAAGAACAATGGCAGGTAGTATTCAACACCGGCAGGAGACAGTCCCTGGGAAACATCCTGATAGACAGCGCAATTGCGGGGGTCAACCTGAAATTTCTGGTGCCAGGAATCTTGGAAATGGGAAATAGCACTCGTGGTTAATGGAAACTCACGTGCCGGTAACAGGTTTACCTTTTCGACCTTTTCAATGGATAGTTGTGTTTCGGGATCAAAGGTCCGGAGTGACTCAATTTCATCATCGAACAGATCAAGTCGGTAAGGGAGATTCGAACCCATTGGAAAAATGTCCATAATCGAACCGCGAACCGCAAATTCTCCATGTTCAAAAACTGTCTCAACGCACCTGTATGCACTTGCTTCCAGTTTCCGTCGCATCACGGCAATGTCGAATTTTTGCCCTATATCCAGCACCAGGCTGCTACCCAGTGAGAAAGAGCGGGGGGCTATTTTTTGCATTATCGTCGTTGCGGGGACAACCAATGCACCTGTTGTTAAGGTAGGCAGTTGGTTTAGGATAGACAGGCGCTCTGAAATAATATCCTGGTGTGGAGAAAAACTATCGTAGATCAAAGTTTCCCAGTCGCGAAAAAGCAAAACAGGAAACTGTTCGGGTAAAAAAAAGCGAAGTTCATCGAAAATTCGCTCGGCAGCTTGTGAATTCTCGGCGATGACAAGACCAAATTCTTCGCCTTCGATCAATGATTGTGCAATTGCGAGTGATTCGGCACTGCCAGGCAAATTGCCCCAGTGGCGGCGATCGGTAGCTCGCTTCGGTGGTTGATGTTCGCCTAAATTAATCACGGTGGCCTTGGAGGTCATGTTTATAATGGTCGATTTCTTATCAAGCGAACTGAAGGGGTACGAAGGTTACTCTTTCAAGCACAAAAATAACAGAGACTGGATTTGAACAAGTCCCTCATCATCACAGGTGCCAGTCTCATCGCAGGCCTGCTATTGGGCTGGTGGGTTCGCGGATTGTATGACATGCCGGCACGGGTCGGTAGCGTCGATCCGGGAGTCCGCACAAATATTGTCGTGCCATCTGTAGTGACTGCTGACCCTTCAACTGAGCCTTCAAATAGCGCGGTGGTAGAACCGGGGGAATTATTACGTCGTCTCGCTAACGAATCAACAGCTGTGCGGGTCGCGGAAATGAGAGCGCATTTAGCTCAGTTCGGCGATAGCTACAAAGTACTTGTCGGCCTGAGTCGCGAATTAATGCGTCAGGGCGAGTTCGAGGAGGCACTGGAAGTTTTGTTAAGATCAGGGATAGCGGTGAATAACATTGTGCAGCAGGATGAGCTTGAGATTGAGCTCGCTCGACTTGTGGACCACTATGCCCGTGAATTGATATCCCTGAACCAATTTGGCGCCGTGGATAAACTATATGAGAGATTGACGTTGTCAATGCCGCAACTCGGCCAGTATTTTCTGGAATTAGCCGACTTAAGAATCAGAATGGGCAATCCCCAGTCGGCACTGCTGCCGTTAGCCCAGATTAGCAATCATACGCAATTGGGGGCTGAAGCTCGTCGTCTGATTGCCCAAATTGAGCAAAGTGAATCTCCAGTGACTAAAGCCATGGAAGAACTACCGCTGGTTTCAAAAGCTGGCCAGTTTCTCGTTGAGGCAACCATTGATGACACCCTTGCGATCACTCTGCTTATCGATACGGGTGCGGCCATGACGGTCCTTGATTCCAGGGTTCTTGAAAAACTCGGCTACAACTTATCCGGCAGGCAGGAGTATTTTGCAACCGCGAATGGCGTCGTGCAGGCGGCAGTCGTCACCGTTGACAGTCTCAGCCTGGGTAAGGCGTCCTTAGGCAATGTTTCAGTGGGTTCACTGAATCTGAACATGCCAAACAATGTTGAGGGCCTGCTAGGCATGAATTTTCTTCGTCATTATGACTTTCATATTGATCAGAACCGTGACCTGCTTATCCTGGATCAAAGATAGTTGCCTGTTGGGGTAACAACCCTTGGCGATAGAAACTGTTTGCGTTGGGATTGGCAAAACTCGATAATAGCGGCGAAATAACCGCGAGTTCTGGGTAAATTGATCAAAAGTCGCGGTTTATCCTTGAATAAAACAAGTACGAATCCAACTTAACTGGTTCCTGGTCCGGAAATAGGATTGTGAGTGTTATACCTCGTTGGCCCCTTCACTTCGATAGTGATTGATTTATAAACTAACAATGTTGGGTAATCTCATGATTTGTCCGAAAGACACGACTTTACGGACAGGAACTAACTGACCATTCACAAAAACGAACTTTGAGAGGCATTGTCCGTGGCAAAACCGGGTTTAGATAGTGTATTCGCTGACTGGAAGGAACGAGAAGCGCTCGCTGAGGCGATGATCCCAATGATCGGGGGTCTATATCGACGGAATGTCGTGATCTATATCTATGGCGTACCCCTGTTTAACCAGTCGGTGATTGATCTGATGAAAGCTCACCGAAAGGTAAGACAGATCGTTCAGAACGAAATGTCTGAATTTGAAACTCATCCACTGCTTGAGGCCTTGTGTCAGTTGGATTTGTCACCCGCCCATATTGATATAGGTAAACTCACCTCCAATTTTATGGCTGATGACAAGGGACTCTCAGACAGGGAATATGTCGAGCAAGCCTGTGCTGAAATTATTGGCGATGAGCCAGTGTCCCATGACCCGAGGGATGTCGTCATTTACGGTTTTGGCCGGATTGGTCGACTGGTTACACGGTTGCTGGTTGAAAAGACCGGCGGTGGTCACAATCTGGTGCCCAAAGCGGTGGTTCTTAGACCCCCCAAAGATCCCGTCAAGGACTTTAATCGTCGTGCCAGCCTGCTTCGCCGGGATTCAATTCACGGTAGCTTTCGAGGCACAATCAGGGTTGACGAAGAAAATCAGGTGCTCGTTTGCAATGGCAACGCAATCCGTTTTATCTATGCTTCTGACCCCGCAGCCATTGATTACACTGCCTATGGTATTGACAATGCGCTGGTTATTGACAGTTCGGGAGCCTGGAGAGACATAGACGGGCTTTCGCAGCATCTCAGGGCCAAAGGTGTGGATAAGGTATTGTTAACGACTTCTGGCAAAGGCGATATGAAAAATATCGTCCATGGCGTCAATTCTGACACCCTGGACACGTCAGACAATCTTGTCGCCGCTGCTTCCTGTACCACCAATGCGATCGTTCCGGTGTTGAAGTCCATTTACGAGCAGTTCGGCATTCAACATGGACACATGGAAACGGTCCATGCTTATACAGATGACCAGAACCTGCACGACAATATCCACTCAAAAGAGAGACGGGGTCGTAGCGCGCCGTTAAATATGGTGTTAACCGAATCCAATGCCACCAGTTCGGTTGGAAAGTTGCTACCCGAACTCAAAGGCAAGCTCACGGGCAACTCCATTCGTGTGCCCGTGGCTAACGTGTCAATGGCGATTCTGCACCTGACCCTTGAACATGAGACAACCCGTGAGGCAGTTAATGAGTATTTGCGGGATATGTCGTTAAACTCAAAACTAAACCGCCAGATTGGTTACACCGAATCGCCCGAGATGGTTTCATCTGATTTTATTGGTGACCGGCATGCCGGGATGATCGATGCGCATGCGACGATTGTCGATGGCAAGCAGCTTGTGCTCTATGTCTGGTATGACAACGAATTTGGCTACACCTGTCAGGTTGTTCGACTCTCCCAGAAAATGGCAGGAATCAAGTACCCGTACATTACTGGCGATATTGAGGTGTCTCCGGAAGACGACTCTGTAGCGGCGAAACCAAGGCTGAGAACCGCATAGTAAACATTTGATTCTGCTCGAAAACACGAAGAAAGCTCGCTGCGGCGGGCTTTTTTTGTGTTTATTGATAATGGAATCGATAACAGGTATCGATAATAGGGTATAAACCCCTGCCGCAGAGGACGCCTTCGAGTAGATTAATGAGCTGCACCTATCTATAATGCCCGCGAATTTTCGCTCCACTTCCCCGAGCCGTTCGCATCACAATTGGCTGCAAGGTAACTGATGATTAAGACAAAACGAGGACTCGACCTGCCGATTGCAGGCAGTCCCGTGCAAACAATCGAGGATGCTCGACCCGCTCGAAGCGTTGCCATCCTTGGCAGCGACTATCCCGGGTTAAAACCGACCATGGAAGTTACGGCAGGTGACAAGGTACGCAAGGGTCAGGTGATCTTTACCGATAAGAAGACGCCGGGTGTCAAATACACATCACCTGCATCCGGGACGGTAAATGCTGTTAATCGTGGTAACAAACGCGTCTTTCTTTCGATAGTAATAGATGTTGAAGGGGAAGAAGAACTAACCTTTGAAGTCCCGGATTTAGGCAATATTACCCGGGAACAGGTGACCAGCATCCTCGTTGATTCGGGAGAATGGACAGGCATCAGAAACAGACCGTACAACAAGGTCCCCTCGCTCGAATCAAAGCCTGCTGATTTTTTTGTTACTGCCATTGATACGCGGCCACTGGCAGCAGATCCAAAACAGTTTATCGATGAGAACCATGAAGCTTTCCTGACGGGACTGGACGTCATCGCGACCCTGACCGAAGGGTCGGTGTACGTCTGTAGCGCAATTGGAGCCGATTTGCCGGTGAGTTCCAATGCCAGTGTTCAGATTGAAGAATTTTCCGGCCCCCATCCGGCGGGTCTGGTCGGTACTCATATTCATTTCCTCTCATCGGTGAGCCAGGCTAAATCGGTCTGGCATATCGGGTACCAGAACCTGGTTGCGATTGGTCACCTGTTCCTGACGGGCCGAATTTACGCTGAAAGGGTGGTAGCCCTGGCTGGTCCGGGAATAGAACGGCCGAGATTAATGCGAACCAGAGCTGGTGCAAACCTGGAAGAATTGACCGCTGGCGAAATGAATGAAGGTGTTCAAAGGACAATTTCCGGTTCTGTTTTTGATGGTCGAAAAGCTGCGGGTCCTACTGCCTACTTGGGGAGATATCACAATCAGGTATCCGTATTATCCGAAGGAACCGACCGGGAATTTCTTGGGTTTGTGATGCCAGGCGTGAAAAAATTCTCTCTCACCCGTCTTTTTATATCCAGCTTGCTGGGTACCCGAAATATGGCGCTGACAACCAACAGGGGAGGCAGTGAAAGGGCGATGGTTCCACTTGGGACTTATGAAGAAGTGATGCCCCTGGATATTTTACCCACCCAGCTTTTAAGGGCTTTGCTGGTTAGTGATGTAGAGTCAGCCATTGCGCTTGGCTGTCTTGAACTGGATGAAGAAGATTTGGCTCTGTGTACATTTGCTTGTCCGGGCAAGTATGAGTATGGACCCTATTTGCGTGAAATGCTGACTCAAATAGAGGCGGAGGGATAGTAAGCGCATGGCGCTAAGAAGATTTCTAGACAAGATAGGGCCTGAGTTTGAACCAGGTGGCAAGTTTGAAAACTGGTTTGCCGTTTACGAGGCTGTAGACACGATACTTTATTCACCCGGTAATGTGACGGCGGGTGCGTCCCATGTTCGAGACGCCGTAGAAATCAAACGAATAATGACGACTGTGTGGTGGTGTGCATTCTTCCCGATGATTGCCGGAATGTACTACGTTGGTTTGCAGGCACTGGGTTCGATGGAGCAGTTTGGCGTTGATTCCCTCGGTGGTTGGCGAGGTTGGATCCTCGAACTGGTGGCAGGCTATGATGCCTCGAACTGGTGGGACTGCCTGGTTTATGGTGCCGTCTTCTATGTCCCGATTTACATGGTGACATTCGTCGTTGGTGGTATCTGGGAAGTTATCTTTGCGGTGAAACGTGGCCACGAAATCAATGAGGGTTTCTTCGTTACGAGCATTCTTTTCTCATTAACCCTGCCAGCGACCATCCCGCTATGGCAAGTGGCTTTGGGTATTTCTTTCGGCGTGGTGATTGGTAAGGAAATATTCGGCGGCGTCGGTAAAAATTTCCTCAATCCGGCACTAACAGGCCGGGCATTCCTGTTTTTTGCCTATCCTGCGCAAATGTCCGGTGATGCAATCTGGACTGCGGTAGATGGCTTTAGTGGTGCGACGGTACTGGGCGTCGCCGCTGTTGAAGGGATGGCTGGCGTGATGGCAAGTGGAATGACCTGGATGGATGCTTTTGTTGGCAACATGCAAGGGTCGGTGGGCGAGACATCCACCATTGCGATATTTATTGGTGGTGTCATTCTGCTGTTCACCAAGATTGCCTCCTGGAGAATCATCGCGGGATTAATGTTAGGCATGGTAGCGATGTCAACCTTGTTCAATGTGATTGGCTCGGAAACCAACCTCATGTTTGGTATGCCCTGGTACTGGCATCTCGTGGTCGGAGGCTTTGCTTTCGGCATGGTATATATGGCAACTGATCCAGTGTCGGCATCGATGACTGACACGGGTAAGTGGGTGTTTGGTGCGTTGATTGGTGTCATGGTAGTGCTGATTCGGGTTATTAACCCGGCGTTTCCAGAGGGAATGATGCTCGCGATTCTGTTTGCCAATCTGTTCGCACCCTTGATTGACTGGTTCGTCGTTCGGGCAAATGTGAAACGGAGGCTTGCTCGTGGATAACAACAAAGATTCGATGAAGAATGTGGTGATTGTTGCATTGTCACTTTGCCTGGTCAGCGCAATTATTGTTTCCGGATCAGCCGTCGTACTAAAACCCCTGAGACTCGCAAACAAGGCATTGGACCGAAACAAGAATATTTTGATAGCGGCAGGTTTGTTTGAACAAAACGTAACGGCTGAATCGAAGATCGATGAATTGTTTAGAGAATTTGAAGTCCGACTGGTTGATCTTGAAGGCAATAGATTTTTGACGGATGATGAAACGACCGCCCTGGGGATCGACACCAACCAGTACGATCAGCGTAGAGCTGCCAAAGACACTTCCATATCTATTGAGTTAAGCAGGGATCAGGATGTCGCTTCCATCAGTCGCAGAGCCAGGTACAGTGTTGCCTATCTACTGAAGAAACAAGGCAGTGTAGAGACTATTGTTTTACCTGTTCATGGCTACGGTCTCTGGTCGACCCTGTATGGCTTTATTGCCCTGGAAAGTGACTTAAATACCGTGTCGGGAATCACTTTCTATGAGCACCAGGAAACTGCCGGGTTGGGTGGTGAAGTGGATAACCCCCGCTGGAAAGATGGTTGGGTTGGAAAGCAGATTTATGGCGCCGACGGGCGTGTCGCACTTAGGGTCATAAAGGGTTCAGTTGATCCAGCCTCCCGTGATTCGGAGCATCAAATTGATGGCTTGTCGGGGGCTTCCCTGACGAGCCGTGGCGTTCAAAACCTGATTGCGTTCTGGTTGGGAACAGACGGTTTCGGCCCTGTACTTGAAAGCCTGAGAGGCCAGGGATAAGGATAAAACAATATGTCGACCGTAAAAGAAATATTACTCACCCCCATTCTTAATGATAATCCCATCGGATTGCAGATCCTGGGGATTTGTTCCGCTCTGGCAGTAACCACCAAAATGAGTGTGGCCCTGGTGATGTGTATCGCCCTGACACTGGTCACTGCGTTCTCCAGTATGATTATCTCGATGATTCGCCATCGGATTCCAACCAGTATTAGGATTATCGTTCAAATGACCGTCATCGCCTCACTGGTTATTGTTGTGGACCAGGTTTTAGGCGCTATCGCCTACGATATGAGTAAACAGCTTACCGTGTTTATCGGCCTGATCATTACGAACTGTATTGTGATGGGGCGAGCAGAGGCGTTCGCAATGCAAAACGCACCGGGATTAAGTTTTATTGATGGCATCGGCAATGGTCTTGGATACAGCGCAGTTCTGATGACGGTCGCGTTTATCAGGGAGTTGATGGGTTCAGGGAGTGTATTTGGTTTTGAACTTCTGCCACTGGTGACAAATGGGGGCTGGTACAACCCGATGGGTCTGATGCTGTTACCTCCCAGTGCGTTTTTTATTATCGGATTGCTTATCTGGGGATTGAGATCCTGGAAAACCGAACAGGTTGAAGAACCTGAGTATGAAATAGGCGGACATACCGCCCTGACCCAGTCGGTGTAGGCGGAGAGAAGTTAATGTTTGAATATTACCTCAGCTTGTTCGTCACCGCGGTTTTCATAGAAAACATGGCGTTGGTATTCTTTCTCGGTATGTGCACCTTTATCGCCATCTCCAAAAAAATCGAAACGGCCATTGGACTGGGTATTGCCGTTGTTGTAGTACAAGCCATCACCGTGCCGGTCAACAACCTGCTGTTCACCTATCTTCTCAATGATGGGGCATTAGCATGGGCAGGTTTGCCGGATGTTGATCTTAGTTTCCTGGGGTTCTTAAGTTATATCGGTGTCATAGCCGCAATTGTGCAGATTCTTGAAATGTTCCTGGATAAGTATGTACCTGCACTTTACAACGCGCTGGGAGTGTTCCTGCCCTTGATTACCGTCAATTGCGCAATCCTTGGCGGTTCCCTGTTTATGGTCAATCGCAACTATAACTTCATGGAGAGTACGGTATATGGCATAGGTAGTGGAGTCGGTTGGGCTATTGCCATTGTCACCCTGGCGGGTATCCGGGAAAAACTGAAATACAGCGACGTCCCTGAAGGTCTTCGCGGATTGGGTATAACCTTTATCACTGTGGGTTTGATGTCGTTGGGCTTCATGTCCTTCGGTGGGATTTCGTTATAAGTTGCAGGCGCTAGATTAAGAATTTATATGACTACTGAAATTATCCTTGGAGTCTCGATGTTTACTGGCATCATTATGATGCTGGTGTTTGTTATTCTGTTTGCCAGAAAACAGTTGGTCAGTACCGGTGACGTATCGATCGAAATCAACGGTGATGCCGACCACGCGTTGCGAAGCCAGGCTGGCGGCAAATTACTGACTACCCTGGCGGATGCCGGGATTTTCCTGTCCTCTGCCTGCGGCGGCGGTGGTACCTGCGGCCAGTGTCGTTGCAGGGTGACTGATGGCGGTGGTTCCATGCTGTCAACTGAAGAGGGCCACTTCTCCCGCGGTGAAGCCCGGGATGGCTGGCGACTCAGCTGCCAGACCGCGGTTAAGCAAAATATGAAAATCGAGGTGCCAGCTGAAATATTTGGTGTCAAACGCTGGGAATGCGAGTTGGTTTCAAACGGGAATGTGGCCACTTTTATCAAAGAGCTTGTACTGAAATTGCCTGAAGGTGAAGAAGTCGATTTTCGCGCCGGTGGCTTCGTACAATTTGAGATACCCCCTTACGAGATTGATTACCATACGATAGATGTTGAAGATGAGTACCGGGGAGACTGGGACAAGTTTGGTGTGTTTGATCATGTTTCAAAAGTTGATGAAGTCACCATCCGTGCCTATTCGATGGCTAATTATCCCGATGAAAAAGGCATTATGAAGTTCAATATTCGCATTGCCTCACCACCGCCCGGAACAGATTTTCCACCGGGTAAGATGTCTTCTTACCTGTTCTCTCTGAAGCCTGGCGACAAGGTCACCATATTTGGACCGTTCGGTGACTTCTTTGCAAAAAAGACCAGCAACGAGATGGTCTTCATTGGTGGCGGTGCTGGTATGGCTCCCATGCGCGCACATATTTTTGACCAGTTGTTGCGAATCAACACTGATCGTAAAATCACCTTCTGGTACGGTGGGCGGAATGAACGAGAACTGTTTTATGTCGATGAGTACGACAAGCTGGCCAAAGATCACGATAACTTTGAGTGGCATGTTGCCCTGTCAGATATGAATATCGAAGGCTGGGATGGATACACCGGGTTTATCCACAATGTTCTGTTTGATAACTACCTTAAGGATCATCCTGCGCCCGAGGATTGTGAATACTATATGTGCGGTCCGCCTGTGATGAACGCCGCTGTGATTCAGATGTTGGAAGACCTGGGTGTCGAGCGGGATAATATCTTTTTAGATGACTTTGGTGGGTAGGGTGTTGATGGCTAGTAGCTAGCCGCTTATCTTTTGCGCCGCTTCCGATTCCATCCGGGATATGAGATAACTTTCTACACGCGGGGCGAAGACCCTACCTTTGTGTTTTTGCCACCACTGCTGCACACCGGGCATGAGAAACACCGCGTAAGCTTCCTCCATGTTGCGAGCGAAAGTCTCTTCATTCTTCCAGACCCCCATTTCTCGGTGAACGATAATAGTATCCAAGATTCCGAAATACATCCCAATCAAGAAGTTAAACCGTTCCTTGTCAACATGGGGTAACGAACTATAACCTCGCATCCCCTCATAAAAAACTCCCTAGGCATCTGCATTTGCAGCCGTGGCATTCGTAAAGTTCGTCCATAGTTCTGTAATTTGGGTGTAGCTATCAACACTCGATTGCCTTACGGAAGAGCGGAGTTGGATGCCTACAAACATCAGGGACCCAACAACACCTACGGCTGCAATGAGCCCACCAATGCCACCTAAGAACTCACCCCATGCTGCTAAGTCTTGAATATCCACAATTTGTACCGCTGTTTTTCGAAGACACTTAGTCAAAACCGCTCATGTGTCTGAGACATGTTACATCATCTCTTTTTGGCAAGTGTAATTTTATTCGCTCGACAATTACGCGGCGACGGTTTCCGATCGACGTCGGATATCACTGACTGGACGATCTGATTAATGTTCCACTACTCGCTTGTAATAACGCGTAATCTGACCGTCCATGGCCACGAGATCATGGTTCGGATCCGTGACAAAATAGTAGTTGAACCCTGTGAATTCCAACAGTTCGAATCTTGATGAACTTATCGCAACGGTTCTGAGTGAGGATACTTCAGAGGTGCTAATCCACAAATCCCCTTCCTTAACCTCGAATGTCAGTGTCGTGAATCCGCTTGATTCATAGGTGCCGACAAACTTATCGAGTGACGATACGTCAACCTCGACCGGGTGTGTCAAGAGGTTATCGATCACATTGTCGGTTCTTTGCCTGAATGGTAACAGGCCGATATCACCCAGCGCATGGACATTCATTTTTCCCCGGAGTTCCCGCCACTCATCTTCACTAAACCCGGATGCTGGATCCGATGCTCTCACCGACTGGATAAAGTGTGGCTGTCGCTGTGCATAGGCCAGATCAAATCGTCTTTTGATTGTGTCAGTAGATCCCCAATAATTGTAGATAACCAGCTCATGCTCCATTCTTTCCAGTAATATGGTTTCAATTTCCTTCGCCCTTGCCTCATTTCCCTGGCGGCCAACCAGCATATACTCGTTTTGCAGCACCAGGGAATCGTCAACACCCCAGATCAATTGGGATTTAGTTTGATATTGCTGTGCAAGGTCTAAATCTCCCGCCTGTAAGAAGAAGGATGCCTGTCGCGTATCCAATCCACCGCTACCTGTGGCCATGAACCCTTCGATGAGCTGCTGGGCATCACGCTGCCTGCCGGAAACTCGCAAAGCATCCGCGTACGCGAGCACAACATCAGGGGAGAGAGGATCCAGGCGGTAAGCCTGCTCAATCATCGCTATGCTTTCAGGTTTAGAGGTAAACGCCAGATGGTCGGAAAGAATCCTTAGTACCTGTGCATTTTGAGGATTCAACTGATAGGCCTGTTCCATCAGCTCATAACCTGCTCGCCATTCATATCCAGTGTGCGCACGTAGAAATCCCAAATGTGCCATGGCGAGCGCATGTTGCGGTTCTAGATTTAGCGCTCGTTCAAGTGCCGTTATTTGTTCGGGATAAACCTCTTTCGGTGTTTTCCCCTCAAAGCGTTCCTCCAGTGCCAGTGCCAATCCAACCCACGCATCGGCGAACTCAGGGTCCAGGAAAGTCGCTTGCCGAAACATGGAAACAGCTTCCGTGTGACTGGGGTCGGTGCGTCGCTCTTGCTGGGAAGCCCGTAAATACATGTCGTAAGCCTGCTGGTTCGCCACCCTCAAAGTCGTTACTCCCTGACCGTCTGCTAAATGCTGAACAGACGATGACCCGCCAACCAGTGAATCTATTTCTGCAACAGTCGCTCTCGATATTTCATCCTGTACCGCAAAGACATTTTCAAGCTCACGGTCATATGTGTTGGACCATAGATGCACGCCGGTTTCCGCATCGATAAGCTGTGCGGTAATGCGGACACTGTTACGGGCTTTACGGACACTACCCTCAAGGATATGCGTCACATTGAGTTCCCTGGCAATCTTCTGCACCGTCATATTCTTTCCCTTGAACTGAAAGGACGACGTTCGGGCAATGACAGGGAGCGTATGCGATATGCTAATGGCGGTTTCACATCATCAAGCAGGAGTGGAACCAATATTTTTCTTTCCAGGCCTTCATGTGCCTCGGTTCTCACCCACTGGGATTTTATGGAGTGGTTGGACCACACCACCACGACGCAACGCGCCGCCTCAAGTGCCTCTTCAATCTTATCTTCATAACTGGGACCAACGACGAGCTCCCTGTCTCACCAGACCTTCCAGCCTTGCGCCTCAAAAACCGCGACAAGTGGTCTTACACGATCCAGATCCGCAGACGCATAGGATACGAATACATCGATAGTCTCGATATTGGCTTTCGTCTCTTTTGGTGTTGCAAGTACTATAAACACTTAAACCATGCTTAATATGGTGTTGATGTTACAGCCGGGATTAATGATGTGCAATTTTCCAATCACAATACAAAAAAGTTATCATTCTGAAGTATTACGTTTATCGTTGTGACCAGCCTGAACCTGTAGTAGTTTTCACCCAACAAATCCGGCAAAACGAAAAACAGGATGCAGGCATGGACTACCAGGACATAATCTACCGTAAAGACAGCAAGGTTGCGACGATAAGCTTTAACCGTCCAGACCGCCTGAATGCACTTACCGATCCGATGCGAGTGGAAATTCTTGATGCGGTCAAAGATGCCAGTGTCGATGACGATATTCGCGTGGTTGTTTTCCGGGGCGAGGGGCGAGGCTTCTGTGCAGGTGCTGATCTGGCATCAGGTGCACGTTCTCGTAAACTTTCTCGTAAAGAGCCCAGGGAAGCTGAACCCAACAGTTATCTTCCGCGAGATGGTTTCCAGGAATCTTTCGCGCGGGTACTGTGGGACATGCCAAAACCCGCCGTTGCCTCGGTAAACGGGGCGGCTGCCGGGCTTGGTTTTGGAATTGCCCTGTGTTGCGACATTCGAATAGCGTCAACTGCTGGTAAGTTTGCGGCTGCCTTCTCGCGTATTGGGCTGGTCCCGGAGGCTTGCATGACTTTTTATTTACCTCGCATTATCGGTCTCGCCAGAGCAGCGGAGATTCTTTACACGGGGCGCCAGGTGGGCGCCGAGGAAGCGCTGGACATGGGATTGGTAAATCAGGTTGTCGTACCGGAGGAATTGGATGATGCAGTTGGTATCATGGCGACGACGCTTGCTAACGCGGCTCCGATCGCCATAGCTTTAACTCGTAAGGAGCTGTATCGGGGATTGGAGGGCACCTTTGATTCTCAGCTGGAGTTGGAACTGTACCACCAGAAATTTGCGGGACGCTCACTGGACGCGCGGGAAGGACCATTGGCGTTTATGGAAAAAAGGAAACCAGAATTCCAAGGTCGCTAAGTTCACTCGCGGTGATTACTGGATTTTGATATCCTCTTTCGTTTGAGGTTTCGTTATGTCCAGTTCCCCAACCCCGGTTCCTGCTGCCACAATATTGATGTTGCGTGACGGTTCTGATGGGCTCGAAGTTTTTATGGTGGTGCGCCATCATCAAATTGATTTTGCCTCCGGGGCGTTGGTTTTCCCTGGCGGAAAGGTTGCGGTCGGTGATGATGAAGTCAGGGATCGTTGTGCCGGTGCCAGTGAAAACGATGTTCAACTGGCATTACAGGTTGGCGCCATTCGGGAAGCCTTCGAAGAATGCGGGATTCTGTTGGCGCGGGAAGTGGGTTCAGATGACATTATCGATGGCTCGCGTCTGGCTGAACTTGAGCGCTATCGTGACCCGCTGGCCAGGGGTGAGCTGACAATTGGTGAGTTCCTGGAAAATGAAAAGCTGGAACTGGCTTGCGATTTATTGCACTACTATGCCCATTGGATTACTCCGGAAATGATGCCGAAGCGGTTTGATACTCACTTCTATCTTGCACGAGCCCCTGCAGATCATCTCGCGGCTCACGATGGGCACGAATCCGTAGATTCAACCTGGATATCACCCCAGGCTGCTTTAGAGGGAGCAACCACGGGCGAGTATACGGTGATTTTCCCTACCCGATTGAATATTGAAATGCTTGCTCAGAGTAATACGGTAGCAAATGCTATTAAAATGGCCGACGAGCGCGAGATCGTTTCGGTATTACCATGGATAGAAGATCGGGAGGGGGATAAGTACTTATGTATTCCCGCGAATGCGGGATACTCATTGTCCGAAGAAAAGATGTAGCTTTGCTGTAACCACAACTAACCATAACTACAGCAACGCCCGGGATTACAGGCTTTTTTCTGAAATTATGCGCCAGAACTCACCTTCTTTTTTGACGATAATTTGTTTCCGGGCGCGGTCTTTGTACAAATTCGACCGATACTTTTGGTTTAGTTGAACATTAACAACGTTGGGCTGTGTGACTTCAAGCTTTTCGTAGTCAACTGAAACACTAATCGTTCGCGGGCGGGTTATTCGAGAGCGGCGAAGTTTCTCCCAGGTTGTTCGCGACTGGCGATCAGGTATATCAAAGTCATCAGAATAATATGCCAGATACTGAACGACATTTTGGTCGGACCATGCGGCAGCCCAGAGATCAATCATCGATTCAACTTCCGTCTGAACCTCGGTTGTGAGTTCTGTAATGTCGACGCTGCCTAACTCGGGTGAGACTAGCTGGATGTCCGTTGCCGGAACAGTCAGCTTGGTTGTGTCGGTCGCTGGACTTTTCTCAATGGTTGCAAGCGAGGTGGTAGCAGCCGCATCTTCGATCAGGCTGGGTGTAGATGGTGATTGGGATGTGTCCGGCGCACCGGAGAAAGACTTGTCAGTCTCGTAGTCTCCAGGTGAGTGAATTCTGCGAATATAGTCTTTTATCGCATCATCGGGTGTCAACTCCTGTTCAGTAATTGCGATAACCTGGTCAAGCAGTGATTTATCAGTGGCTGCTTGTGCATCTACCAATACATCGTCCTTGAAATAACCGTTGTAAACTGTGCCGTCGGGCAAAATCATGGTACCCGGGCCATTCCTCAGATCATTGGCGAACGTGCCTACAAAGCGTGTCCCGTCCTTCCAGAATATAGTGCCATGACCGGAGCGCTTACCATTCAGGACACCGCCTACATAATGGGTGCCATCGGGCCAGACCAGGGTTCTGATACCTGCATTCGATTCGTCGGCGTCTGCCACCGAGGGGGATAGTGGCATAAATATACATAGGATAAGGGCAAGAACGAGACTGACCGGGAGTCCGGTGTTACGGTTCATCACCAGTTTACCTTTGGACAACAGGACACTATTCAGCGTTCCATCTGATTGAATTTAATAGATTCAGAGTTTAGCAGATGATTCATGCCAAAATGCAATGAACTAACTGGTACACCGTCAATTTCACCTTGAAGGACTACTAGCAACAGGACTGACTAACAGTCCGTGTTGTGCGGCGATTAACATTATTTTCGCAGGATCAATTATCCAGGGTCCGTCTCTGCGAATCGTAATCTCGACGAGATCATCTTCGGTGACTGCTATCGAGCGGTCACCGTCAAAAGCGAGAATACCGGGTGCCTGGCATTGATAGGTTTGGCCTATTTCCATCTTCTCAACATCGGATATGGGCACATCGCCATATAAGCCAGGAGAAATCGGTACGCGTACAGATTGGTTTTGTTCAATTTGATCGCAAGATATTCTAACGCCAAAATTGTCCTCCGCTGAACAGGGGATCAGGTAGCCGCCTATGGGCGACATGCCGACCGAGGCGGGATCTGCCCGGGTCAGGAATAATTGTGACAGTTTTTCAGGCGCAAATGGCAGAAGGCTGCCCAGCGCATCATCTTTTAGCAGAACTGCATCAATCATCGCTACATCTTTGATGGCACCGTTGATAGAGATGTGGAGTTGTTTACATCGCAGACAATGGTTTTCAAATTTCAGCCTCTTCGATGCGATCAAGCCAGCCGCTGCACCGGCGACAGATGCTTCCATTAACAGTGGAAATACATTATTTGTGCCTGTGGACAAGGGTAAAACAATGGCGTCAGGCCGCGTCTTGGCAACGATGCGATTGGTACCATCCCCGCCAAGGACGATGAACACCCGACAGCCTTCATCCCACATTTTAGTGGTCACCAGAGCAGTATCCTTGTCACTATGGGTCAGCGGGAAATCAAGGATCTTGACCTTGTTTCTGTCCGGCAGATTTTCGACAGCACCGACATTGATCCGGAAAGGCTCGTTAGCCAGATAAATTTCATCCACGCCATGGGCTAATGCACCGAGCACCAGCCGAGTCAGTTGTTGCTGCTTGTCATGATGCGCGCTGATACTTGCCTTAGCGGCGACGCGCCGCACATCACGACCGGACATTGGGTTGACGATGATACCAAGACGGTTCACAAGTGTTCCTGCATTGTTGAGCGAGCGCAATCTATGCTTTTCGGGTAAACACCCAATCGAATTCCGAGGAGAGGTTGTCGTCGAACTTGTAGCCATCAACATCGAATGATTTGATATCTTCCGGCTTGTTGAGGCGGTTCCTGACAATATAACTTGCCATATATCCCCGGGCTTTCTTTGCAAAATGGGCGTGATGAGTTTGCCAGGCAAGAGATACGGCTTAACCGATTGGAAATACTCGATTGAAGCCAGGTTAATAAGTGTCTTGTTACGGTGTGACGATAAATCACAGCAGATACCATCAGTAATATCATTGCCCCAGAACTCGTAAAGATCCTTACCGTTTGCGTTTCGGATTTTCGTACCCATTTCCAACCGATAAGGCTGAATCAAATCCAGGGGTTTCAACAAGCCATACAAACCAGACAGAATCCGAAGGTTTTTCTGTGCGAAATTAAAATCCCGGGCACTATAGTCTTCGACTGAAAGCCCAATGTACACGTCCCCCTTGAATGCCAGGATGGCCTGTTTGGCGCTGTTAGCACTGGTGGGTGGGCGCCAGTCTTCAAATCGTTGCGCGTTCAGCTCCGCTAACTTTGGGCTTATACCCATGAGCTTTGAGAGTTGTTTTGGCGACTGCTTGCGCATCAGAGTCACCAGTTGTCGGGACTGGCGCAGATAACTGACATCAGAACTTTTTAAGGTTAATGCATCTGAGTCGAAGTCCAGTGTCTTCGCGGGCGAAATGACAGTGAGCATGCAACAACCAACGTTAGTTATGGGAGCAGCTCAGAATACTAAATTTAGACCGCATGTGCGAGCAGACAAAGTGGCAAAATAATCCAGTTGCTAGCCAATAGACATGCCCAGGCTGAAGAGGCAAAATCATAGGGAAAAGGTAAGTGCCATGCGAACAAGGGTGGAGGCAAACGAGGCCGGGAATGGAAGGCACCGCTCATGAAATTCAGGGGCCAGCTTGAAATCGTCTGTCAGACAGATGTCGGCAAGATAAAAGATCACAACGAAGACTGTCTGAGCAGTGATACGGATCTTGGGCTTGCCGTATTGGCCGATGGCCTGGGTGGCTCGAACGCAGGTGAGATTGCAAGTTCTGTCTCGGTTGGACTTCTGATGGATGAATTACAATCCTTTCAGCGTGATTCATCACCATCGGCGACCGAGTGGGCAACAGACGAAAGCGCAGAGCCTGTGCCGGTTCAGGTGGTTCAGCGTGCCATCGAGAATGCAAATGACGCCGTCTTTAAAATGTCCCAAAAAGATCCACTACGTCAAGGGATGGGAACCACGATCCTGGTGAGTCTCTTCTATGACAACAAGGTTGCGGTGGGCCATATCGGTGATTCACGACTGTACCGTTTTAGACATGGCAAACTCCTGCAAATCACCAGGGATCACAGTTTCGTTCAGGTTCTGGTAGACAAAGGTTTATACACCAGGGAAGAGGCACGTTCTTCAAGTAAAAAGAATGTCGTTACCAGGGCGCTGGGAGTCGCACTGGAGGTAGATGTTGAAGTCCATGAGCATCGCGTGAAAGTCGGTGACCTTTATATTATGTGCTCCGATGGTCTAACGGACCTTGTTGATGATGACGATCTCGAAACGATAATCACAGAACCTGACGCCAGCCTCACCGAAACGGCGGGCCACATGGTAAATCTCGCAAACGCCAATGGTGGCAAGGACAATATTTCAGTTGTACTTGTTAAAATCCACAAACCGTTTCCTGAAGATCCCGAAAATAGTTCTGGAGGATAGATGCCCGGCTTTACTGATTGCTGCTGGCTTCGGATATACTATCCGGGACCACATTTCTTTGTAGCCAGTATCTCGTAACCAGGAAATCAACTATGACCACCCAATCAACTATCGAAGACAAACTGGCAAGCAGTCTCGATCTGCAGCATCTGCAGGTGATCAACGAGAGCGATAACCACAATGTCCCTGCTGGCTCAGAGAGTCATTTCAAGGTTATCCTGGTATCCGATGATTTTTCTGGTCAGCGGTTGATTCAGCGTCATCGAACAATCAATCAGGTTCTCTCGGCAGAGTTATCGGGCTCGGTCCACGCACTCGCGATGCATACCTACACCAGTGCAGAGTGGTTTGAGAAACATGGAGATGTGCCACTTTCACCGCCCTGTCACGGGGGTGAAAAAACCGATTGAGGTTGCCTGGAAAAAACAGCGGTTTGAGCAAGCAAAAAAATCTTCGACTCCTGTATTTCCAGGACAAGGTAGTTCAGCTGAGCATCATTCGTCAGCGGCGCAAGACACTTGCCATTCATGTTTTCCCTGGCGATAAGCCTGTGGAATTTCGAGTTCCGATGAAGTGCCCCTGGCGTGAGATTGATGGCTTTCTTGCGTCCCGTACAAGTTGGATCTTCGAGTCAATGCAAGAGCTGGCTAAAGAGCCGCCGCCGCCCACAGTGACTTACACGTCAGGTGAATTGCACTTTTTCCTCGGAGAGGCTCACGCCCTGCAATTGCAACAGGGCAGGGGAAAGGTAGAGCGGGTGAATGCTAGGTTAAAGGTGCGGTGTCAGGACCCCCGCGACCAGTCAATGGTTCGGGCGCAACTCGAAAAATTTTACAAAAAAGAATCCTTACCTGTTTTTGAATCACGACTGGATCTTTGTGTAAAAAGATTCCCGGTTGCAGTTGAACCTGCTGGGTTGAGAGTGCGAAAGATGAAAGCGCGCTGGGGTAGCTGCACTAAATCTGGAGAATTGTGCCTGAACACACTACTGGTTCAGAACTCGGTCCGGGTAATTGATTTTGTGATCATGCATGAACTCTGCCATCTCAGGCACTTCTCTCATAATAGAGCTTTCTATGAGTTGTTGGATCGTGCGATGGCTGATTGGCGCGAATCAGAAGAGGCGCTGGGTAAGAACCTGGCTCATCCCTGTCAGTTTCAGTTGTTCTAGGGAACCTCTGATTAAGTAGATATGTTCGTCAGGGCGAGAAAGGGATGGTTCCCTAGCCTGCTAGCTAGAGCAGCTTTTCAAGATAGGGCCAGACATCCTCGAGTAACATCGCTTGTGCTTCCGCGCGGGGATGAATCCCGTCACCCTGGATCAAACTTTCCGGTGTCGCCACACCCTGGAGGAAGAATGGGAGAAACTGAATATCGAATTCCGCCGCAACCTGTCTAAATACTGACTCAAAGGCCTCTGTGTATCGTCGACCGTAATTGGGTGGCAGAACCATGCCTATCAGCAGAACTTTCGCGCCGGAGGTTAGCGCCATTGCCGTCATCGCCCTTAGGTTGCTGTCGATCTTATCAATGGGGTAACCCCTGAGCCCGTCATTACCGCCAAGTTCCAGCACCAGAATGTCGGGTTGGTGAATCTCCAGCGTTTTAGGTAGTCTTACCAATCCGCCGCCGGTGGTTTCGCCACTAACGCTGGCATTGATGACCAGGTAGGATGGCATGGAAGGCTGTGTACCCGTCTTCAATTGTTCGGAAAGCAGATGTACCCAGCCTTGTTCCGGGTCCATACCGTAGGCAGCGCTAACGCTGTCACCGAATACAAGTATAGTTGGCTCTTTGCCAATTGCAGTTAAAACAGGATTAACTGCGAGCAGAAAGAGCAGTGTGTAAAGGAAATTTAAGGGCGTGAATTTGGAAACTATGATCAAAACTGTAGACCTCGGTAAAACTGTAGATACTTCGGAAGGGCAGTTAACTATATTGAGAGGGATTGATCTCGAAATCAAGAAATCTGAAACCGTGGCGATCGTGGGTGCCTCAGGATCTGGTAAAACAACCCTGCTCAGCCTGATCGCGGGACTTGATGTCCCGAGCAGCGGTGAAATTTATCTGGCTGACAGGGAACTCACTGCAATGGACGAAGAGCAGCGAGCAAAGGTTCGAGGCGAGATGGTTGGTTTTGTGTTTCAAACCTTCCAGTTGTTAGCCAGCTTGACTGCCATTGAAAATGTTATGTTGCCAGCAGAGCTCAAGAATGATCCTGATGCTGAAAAGAAGGCGATGGAATTACTCCGGCGGGTTGGCCTTGAACATCGCACCAAACACTATCCAAGACAATTGTCCGGCGGAGAGCAGCAACGAGTTGCCATCGCCAGAGCGTTTGCTTCATCGGCGGATATACTGTTTGCGGATGAACCCACTGGTAATCTCGATACCAAAACCGGCGCTCGTATTATCGATCTGTTGTTTGACCTGAATAGAGAATTCGGTACGACCCTTGTACTTGTCACCCATGATGAAAGAATAGCAGCACGATGCGACCGATCTATTCAGATTTCGTCCGGGATGATTGAACCCGAAAATTCCCTGGAGCCTTCATCCAGTGTGGCCGGTTAAATGAATTTCCCGTTGGCAATAAAACTCCTGTGGCGAGACTGGCGTTCCGGCGAACTGACCCTGTTGCTGGCATCGTTGGTCATTGCAGTCAGTACGGTGACGACAATCACACTTTTTGTAGATCGTTTGCAGCAGGCGTTGTATCAAGAATCAGCAACGTTCTTGGCTGCAGACCGGGTGATTGCCAGCAATGACCCGATCGACAGCGCCATACTCCAAAAAGCTAGCCAGTTACACCTTGATCAGGCTGAAACCCTGAATTTTCTTTCGATGGTATTTTCTGCCGATCGTGCCCAGTTTGCATCTGTAAAAGCAGTCACAGCGGACTATCCGTTGCGGGGTGAGCTGATCATTTCTGAGGAAGCGTTCAAGTTCGGTGAAATTGTCCGTCATGGTCCGAGGCAGGGTGAGGTATGGCTGGAAAGTCGCCTCCTGCCTTCCCTGGACATCAAAGCGGGTGATGTGATCGACATTGGGGTAGCGACCTTTGTTGTCAGCAAAGCCCTGATAAAAGAGCCTGACAAGGGGGGAGGCTTCAGCAACACCGGACCCAGGGTGCTGATGAACATGGCCGATGTGCCTTTGACTGAAGTTGTGCAGCCGGGCAGTCGACTCTCCTATCGCTATTTGTTTGCCGGGGAGACCAATGCGCTGAACGAATTTGAAGCCTGGGCTAAACCAAAACTGCTGGAAGGCAGCCGGATCTTTGGTGTCAAGGAAGGTGCCACGGGTATAGGCAATGCACTGGATCGGGCGGAGCGGTTTCTTCTCCTGGGCGGATTACTGGGTGTGATACTCGCTGGTGTTGCCATCGCTTTGTCGGCGCAGCGCTACGCGTTAAGACATTATGATCATGTCGCAATACTGAAAACCCTGGGTGCAACGCCAAATGGCATTGACAGCTTGTTTCTTGTGATTTTCATCGTCATGGGAATTTTTGCGACCTTTGCCGGTAGCGCGATTGGTTATGTTACTCAAATGGGCATCGTGAGCCTGCTGCAACCGTTTATTCCCATTGAACTGCCCGCACCGGGCACCCGACCCATATGGCTGGGGCTGGTTACCGGGTTTGTTTGTCTGTTGTCCTTTGCCTTGCCACCGTTGCTAAAACTGAGATCGACAGAACCTGTTCGGGTCATCAGGCGTGACCTTGAAGACGCCAATGTGTCGAGTAGATTATCTTATGGTTTGGGTATCCTGGGCACTGTTGGGCTGATGCGTTGGTATAGCGGTGACTGGACCTTGACGTTGTTGCTCTTCTCCGGTGGTGTCGTCGCCGTGTTGGTATTGTCAGTGATTGCATATGGCCTGTTGAAATCCGGGCGCGTGTTGGGTATGCAGGCGGGTAGCATCTGGAGACTGGCCCTTGCTGGATTGCAGCGTCGCGGCCAGGAAAACACCATGCAGATACTGGTGTTTGGACTTGCCATCATGTTGCTGCTGATCCTGTTTCTGGTACGAACTGCGCTAATTGACGAATGGCAATCGCAAATACCCGTCGATGCCCCGAACCATTTCGCAATGAATATATCTCCCGAGGATGTCGAACCGATTCGTAATCTGTTGAACGACAATGGCGTCGAGTCTCAGCCGATCTATCCGATGATTTTAGGACGGATTACCAGGGTGAACGACGAATTGGCGAAGGCGCGAGACAAGCGCACCAGTGAGTCAAGGGCTAATGATGGTAATCGTGGGCCGAGGTCAGGCTCGACCCGGAACCTTACCTATGCAGCGACATTGCCAGATGATAATCGGGTGGTTGCCGGTACCTGGTGGCCTGAAGATTACCAGGGCAAGGCGCTGGTCTCGCTTGAGAAAGACCTGGCGGAAAGCAATGCTTTGAAAGTTGGTGACGAACTGGTTTTTACCATCCAGGGCCGGGAACTTGAAACCACTGTAAGTAGTATTCGCTCGGTCAGTTGGGACAACATGCAGCCTAATTTTTACATCATCCTGTCCCCGGGCGCGCTGAAGGATTTCCCTTCGACTTTTATGACCAGTTTTTTTCTCGAACGGGAAAATAAGGTGTTTCTCAACACATTACTTCGAAACTACCCGACGATGACAGTTATCGAAGTGGATGCAATTATCGAACAAATCAAAACCATCATTTCACAGGTTACCCTGGCCATCGAATTGGTGCTTGGTCTCATCATGATTTCAGGTGCCCTGGTGTTACTCGCCAGCATCCAGGCGAGCATGGATGAACGATTCAAACAGCATGCCATATTGAGAACTCTCGGTGCCGGGCGGCGCCTGGTCATGGGCAGCCTGATTGTTGAGTTTTGTGTACTGGGACTGTTTGCGGGTATTCTTGCCTCAATCGGCGCCGAAATTACGGTGTACGCACTGGAAGTTGAGGTCTTCGAACTGGACTACACCGCGAATCCTGTTCTGTGGTTGCTCGGCCCTGTTGTCGGCACGGTGTTAATCGGTATTATCGGTACCGCCGCTACCTACAAGGTTGTCAAAACACCACCCACTATTGTGCTGCGAGAGGTGGCCTAGTACGGATTACCAGTCCCATCTTCATTATTGTAAAATCCACAACTGGCTAAACCAATAGAATCGATTGCTTCCCGCAACGGGCATGGTGCAGTTGTATCTCGAGAGCCCTTCAGATAGCGCAGTCTTGCTTGTGGCAACAAATGTCGTCGGGGACTGTTGTTGCAGGTGGGTTATTCCGCCGGGGCCATAACAAGCCAGCGCATGGAAACTATAATCGTCGTGTAGGAAGTTCAGAACCAGCGCCGGTGGTAAGTTCTTTTCAGTCAAAACAGGGTCGATCACAGATGCTGACAGCGGCATGGGTAGTGTCATCGACTTGATTTTAAATGTCTCGAAATCGCTGTAATTACCGGACAGTGGAAACCTGGGTAACGTGAGAAGACTGGATGTATATCCCGCGGCTCCACTTTGTTGCCCGAATCCGATATATCCTAGCGACTCAACCAGTTCGAGGACCTGCAGGTCGTACTCGCCATATGGAAAGGCGAACAGTTTCGGTATATCACCAAGATTGGCCTGGAGCAGCTCCTGCGCCTTGTTAATCTCCCATCGAATTCTCGCTAGCCATTGGTCTTCAGATTCGACTTCGGCTCTTCGAAGCATGTGGGGATGACTGTGGGAATGGTTCGCGATAGTAACTCCCAGGGCTTTCATTTCCCGCAACTGGTCCCAGCTAAGGTAAGACCGATTGCCGACCAGCTCGGTTGTTACGAAGAGGGTGGACGGAAAATTGTGTTGCCTGAGCAAAGGCCACGCGTTGTCATAGACGTTTGCGTAAGCATCATCAAAGGTAATACTGATGACCTTGTCGGGAATTTCTGTCTTGTCCCTTAACGCATAGGCAAATTGCTGTAGTGACCAGACCTGGAAGTTGTTGTCTGCCAGATAATCCAGGTGTTGTTGAAAATGTTCAGTAGAGATACTGGTGACTACCGGGGTAGTACTGTCCACATGATGATATTGCAGGATGACACCGCCCGGTTCCTGAGCCACAACCGGCTGGTGGAATAAAAGCAGCCATGGGCATAGAAAAGATAACAAAGCAGAATGATGGTATTTCCACATATTCGGGTATGTACCGGACCTTTCGAAATTGTTCGACGATTATGCAACAGCGAGTGTAGAATTGCGGCTCTTTTATTGTAGCTAGTGTTGTTAAAATATATGGACAAGAACCAGCTGTCTGACGAGTGGAAAGCAGAATATCAGAAGAAGAAGCTCTGCAAGCGCCTCAGGCGCGAGACCGGTAAGGCAATTCACGATTTTTCAATGATCGAGGAGGGTGACAAGGTCATGGTCTGTATATCCGGTGGTAAGGATAGCCTGACTATGCTGGATATCTTGTTACACTTGCAAGCACACGCACCGATAACCTTCGACCTCGTTGCGGTTAATCTTGACCAGAAACAACCAGGTTTCCCTGAAGACACGTTGCCCGAATATTTCGAATCGCTGGGAGTTGAGTACGATATTGTTGAGGAAGATACCTATTCACTGGTGAAAGAGATGGTCCCGGAGGGCAAGACTTACTGTGGTTGGTGTTCTCGATTCAGGCGCGGAATTTTGTACCGCTATGCCAAACAGCACAGATTCACGAAAATAGCACTGGGGCATCATCGTGACGACATTATTGAAACCTTGTTTCTGAATATGTTCCACGGTGGAAAATTGAAAACCATGCCGCCAAAACTGATATCGGATGACGGTGAAAATGTCGTGATTCGACCTTTGGCCTACTGTAAGGAAGCAGATATTGAGCAATATTCCATCTTGACGCAGATGCCTGTTATTCCCTGCAATCTCTGTGGTTCCCAGGAGAATTTGCAGCGCCCGATGATAAAAGCAATGCTCCAATCCTGGGACTCACAATTTCCCGGGCGGTTGGAAACGATTTTTCGAGCGATGACTGATGTGGTGCCTTCGCATCTGTTGGATACAGACTTGTTTGATTTTGGTCCCGGCAAGGCGACAAAAAGATTCGCTGTCACTAACTTATAGAAGACGACCGGTTGAAGCCTTCTCTTCGGGTACAGCTTCTGGGACTGCTTCTGACTGAAGCTGTTCGATAGCCCTGAGGAAATTTTCCAGTTCTCTGCTGAAACTCTCTGTGTCGACTTGTATAGGCACCTCGCCACGTTTTAACATCCGCTCAAGTACCCGCGCAACCTTCATTAGATCGTTCGCGCCAAAGATGCCGACGACGCCAGCAATGTTATGCATGAGTCGTTCAGCCTTCTCAAGCTTTTCTTCTTCCAGCAGGGCGAATAGTTGTTTATCCACGTCAGCGTAAATTCGAACAAATTCGTCGACCAGGCGGAGCAAGAAAGCTTCATCGTTATCATGCTGTTCAAGTGCACTGCCAAAATCCACACCCAGTATGTTCCGCTGCGCCGGTTGGGCGGTCTTTTTAAGTTTGGGCGGGGGAGACTGGGGTAGAACCTGACCCAACAGGTCGAATAGGTTGTCGAAATCAACGGGCTTGCTGATGTAATGATCAAAGCCCATTTGCAGGGCCTTATCGACCTCGCGTTGTAGTACTCCAGCCGAAAGGGCAATGACTGGCAAGTGCTGGATTGCTGGATTTGCGCGGATAAGCCTCATCGCTTTGAAGCCATCCATTACTGGCATTCTCAGGTCCATCAGGACAGCACCAAACTCCTTCTGCGCCAGCAGGTCTATTGCTTCCTGACCGTTGTTTGCGACGACAATCTCGTACCCGGCAGAAGTCAGCACTTCCCGGGCGAGTTCCTGGTTGATGAAATTGTCTTCTACCAGTAACAATCGTTGGCCGGAGCGGCCAGGAACCTGGACCTTCTTATCCGTTTTGGTCCGTAGTGATTTTTGGGTTTGAAGTTCGTCGGATACCGCTACGATGACAGAAAAATGGAAACGACTCCCTTTTCCTTTTTCACTGCTGGCATGGATATGCCCCTGCATCATTTCAACCAGGCTACGACAGATGGCGAGCCCAAGACCGGTACCTCCGTCACTGGCCACAGCTTCGCTCTGGGTAAACGACTCAAAGATCATTTCGAGATTGGATTCATCAATGCCAATACCGGTATCTGACACAGTAAAGTTGAAACACACGTCTCCCGTGTTAAGTTTCGACTCTTCAAGGGCAACGACGATCTGCCCCTGGTAGGTAAATTTTAATGCATTGCCCACCAGGTTGATGATGATTTGTCCAATTCTCACAGGATCACCGAGAAACACCGTACCATCGCTGGTCTCGGGAATAATTAACTCGATGCCCTTTTCTCTTGCTTCGAGACTGAACAGGTTGTTGACATCACTAAATACGTCCTGCAACTGGAAGGGTACCCGTTGCAGTTCCAGCTTTCCGGACTCGACCTTTGAGATGTCAAGAATGTCGTTGACCACGCGCAATAAATGACTTGAAGAATTCTTGATAGTCTTGAGATAGGTGCTTTGTTTTTCACTAAGCGGCGTTAGTAGTGCCAATTCTGTATAACCAATGATGGCATTCATTGGCGTTCGAATTTCATGGCTCATATTGGCGAGGAACTGACTTTTTGTCTCGGTTGCGGATTCCGCCAGTCGTTTCGCCTGTTCAGCCTGCTCCCGTAGTTTTCTCTCGGTAATGTCAATAATTGACGCCTCAATGTGCTGCGGGGAGCTGTCTTCATCGGTGATCAACTGGGCGGATAGTGCTACCCAGAGTTTTGTTCGGTCAGTTCGATAAATTTGTGCTTCAAAACCTACCACGCGCTGATCGTCAAATAAGGTTTTCAGAAATTGGCGGCCCGCATCTTCGTCGACGAAGATTTCCCGGGGTTCCAACCGGAAAAGCGCTTGTCCGTCTACTGGTTGTTTCAAACCGATCAACTGAGTCGCCGCAGGATTGGTAGTGACAAGCTCACCATTCATGTTGATCTCGACAATACCTTCGATTGCATTTTGGTAAAGGGACAGGTACTTGTTTCTGGAATCATTGAGTTGTTGATAAAGTTTTGCGTTTTCTATGGCGATTGCTGATTGCGAGGCCAGAAGTCGCAAAATGGTGACCCGATCCTGGGTGAAAGCATGGGTACTTTGCATATTTTCAAGATATAGTATGCCTGTCAGGTGTGACTTACTCAGAATGGGTACGCAAAGGATAGACTTGGGTTGAGTTGCGATCAGATATTCGTCCTGGGTGAAGATATCTTCGTTCAAGGCATCATTGAGTACCAGATCCTCCTGGGTTCGGGCCACATACTGGATGATTGAAATGGGCAGATCCTTGGCATCACTGATGGGCACACTTTGCAATTTGTGGTTAGTGGTTGCACCTGTAAAGCGGCTGGTTATTTCGACGTAATGTTCATCTGCTCTGCTAAGTATCAAACTGGCATTGTGTGCTCCGGCGTTTTCCAGGGCTAGCTGCATCAGTTTCTCAAGTAGATTGCTAAGGATAATTTCCCCTGACAATACTTGAGATGCCTTGAGTATGGACCCAAGGTCCAAAAAGTTCCCATAACGGACGTAATCTTCCCCCTGGTTCGTGGTGTTCTGCCGCGGGTGACTGGTGGAGGTATCAATGTACTGATCTTCAGCCAGTTCAATAAATTCAAGTTCAAGAGACTTGACCTTGGTGAGTGCTCCCCATCGGATATAACTCCCCCGCGCCTGACGTAAATAAAAAAAGCCGAGTTCACGTCGTTCAGATTCATTGTAAAAACGTCCGGTCAGTTCACAAGCCAACCCATGTTCCTTCAAGTATCCGTTCTGGCGAGCGTATTGAATGGCGAGCTCATAATTTTCAATAGCCAATGATGAGTGATTGGACACTCTGGCCAACTCTGCTTTTACAAGATGGTACGCATGGAGGATATTCTCCGGAGCATGATCTGCCCAGATCCGTAGTCGCCGCTGATTAAGTTTCACCCGCAGCTTCAGGGCCAATAGTTTAAGCGGGCTTGCCGTTTCAAAACTGGCTATGCATGCCAGGCTTTCGTACAGGACAAAAAACGGGATCGCAGGAGATGAAACGACTGAATATACCCGCGTACGTGCTTCTTCAGCGAAAGAAAGGGCGCCTTCCGTATGCCTGAACAGTACAGCGAGAAATAGCTTGAGAATGTAGAGATTGGCAATGTTGGTTTCATCTCCGCTGCTGTAGTGGAACTCGACCAGGTCGTTTTCGTTGTAGATATCACCTTCGAGTAACCAGGGTGCTGCATTGGGTGTTAACAGATTCCTGATAGCTTGCTGGTAGATGGAACCCATGCTGAGCATTGGAGTCTGGTTAAGCTCGTGAGCTTTCTGGTTGTAGTTGGTCAAGCTGGCATCGAGAGCATTTAGATCATGCCCCAACAAAAATTCAATGGCGGATTGGGTCATAGCCGCTACCAGGGCAAACTCAATGTCACCGGAGTCCATTCCAAGGCGATGTGCCTCGGCGAGTGGCTCAAGGGACTTCTTAATATGATGTTTCCACGTCAGTATAAAATTGTTGACCAGGGTCAGGGTTCTGCAGTGTAGATCATGGTTCGAATCATTGAGGTTATCACTGGCCAACATGCCAAATCGGTAACCCGAGTCTATACTGCCGAATGTCGTGATCAGTAAAGCGCCAAACATCGGGTATGCAAATGACGACTCTGGTGCCATTCCATGTTTTAAGGAGAGTTCCGTCATTTTTAAAACGAATATAGAAGTGAGGTCACTCCCGGTAAGATACCCCGCCTCGCAGAGTATCATCAGGGTACGCATTACCGCGCGCAAAACCGGATCATGCATCGTAACGGTGTTGTGGTCTTTACCACGATTCATTCGAACTGTCAGATAGAGAAGTTTCAGCATCAAACCAAAGCGATGGGTGGAATTAACGTCCCGGGTAAGGGGAACGCCTAACAGGGAAAGCACTTCATGCCCGAGCCCAATAGCTTCCTCCAGGTTGTTGTAGGCAACCAGTGCTCGTAACCGGATCTCGAAGGCACGGCTTTGGTCGAGGGGGTCTCTGGCATGTTGCAATGTAGATTCCAGAAGTAAATCCAGTTGCTCCTGATCTCCACAAAGATATGCTGTTTCTGCGGCTTCGAGATGCATTTCCAGACTGGTCTCATATTGATCCCAAACGTTTATTCCATGCAACGCGATGGCGGTTCGAAAATACCTAAATGACGCCTGATAAGCTGCTGCGCGTTTGGCTTTTTTACCGGCCGCCAGGTTCAATTCTGCCAGGCTTTTCTTGTCCTGCTCGTTGAGATCGGGACTTTCAAGGCTATTGTTTAACTGGTTTACAATATCAAACACATTGTAGTGTTGATCGCCAGGCTGATGTTGAAGCAGCGTTCGTCCTATGTCCGTGTGAATCTGGCGACGCTCATCGTTGTTCAATAGAGAATAGGCTGCCTGCTGGATGCCTTCGTGGGAGAACTGGTAATAGGCGCTTTTATCCTGCTGCCCCGATGATGGGCTGTAGAGCAGATAGCCTTCACGAACCGCCTGCAACAGTCGTGTAGAAGTCTCGGAAAAAGACAAGCCCGATACGTTTTTTACGGTGTCCAGAGCAAATTCGTTGCCGACGCAGGAGGCGATTTTCAACAGTTGGGCTGTAGGAGGTTCCAGGTGAATTATTTTTTCTGCCAGCACGCTGCTGACATTTTCAGTGGGAGGTTCCCTTGAAACCTGATCGATATCCCAATCCCAATCACGGTGTTGCCGATCAAAAAACACCAGTTCTTTGCGGTTGACGTCCATTAGAAATTCCCGAACCGCCAGGGGATTGCCGTTGGTTTTTGAATGAATCACCTCAGCCAGCACCAGGGACTCCTCGACAGATCGAAACAGGGAGTCCGATAACATGGATGCGATGCTCGGAGCCGAAAGGTTATGAATATTGATAAACTTCATTTCCGGAATCTTCGCGCGGATACGGCTGAACATCACTAACGTCGGATCATCTTCCGCCAGCTCCTGATTGCGAAAAGCGCAGATCAACATGAAATGGGTCGGCCTATGTTGTATCAGGACGGCTTCAAATAACTCGAGTGATGCCTGATCGATCCATTGCAGATTGTCGATAAACAGGACGAAAACTTTGCCATCGTGAGCCAGAGCACTGATAAAATCCACAACGCTCTTGGCGAGTCTGTTTTTCACTTCCAAGGGGGTCCGTGGCCGGTGTTCGTTGGCCGGAATGTCACCAACAATTCGCTTTAGGCCAGGCGCCATGGTGGTCAAAAGGCCAAGGTTGCCTATAAGGGCCTCCCTGAGGCGTTGTCGGATGGTGGGCAGATTTTCCTGGATTAACAATTGCCTGGACAGATCGTCAAAAGCTGCCGATAAACCACTGTAGGGAACTTCGGCGTTGATCACATTATGGCGGCCAGTGGCGAGATAGCCACGGCGAGAAGATACGTCCTTTTGAAGTTCACGAATCAGGGCTGATTTCCCGACGCCTGCGTCACCGGTACAAATAATAACTTCAACTCCACCCTTACTCACATTTGTCAGGGCCCGGCGAAGTTCGAACTGGGCATCCTCACGCTCCAGTAGACGCTCGGAAATGTTCAATTGTTCCGGAATATCGTCTAGCGCCACCTCGAAATCAAGTAGCCGATCTATTTTGTCATTGTCGGCGCTGGAATCCTCGAGCGCACCAATGCAAAGAGATAAATCCTGTCTAATGGAATAGGTGCTCTGGTATCTGTCTTCTGGCATCTTCTCCAGAAGCTTCAGGACTACCCGGCAGAGTGCATCAGGCACATCCGGGTTAATTTCCTTCGGTGAAGTCGGTTGCCGCGCAAGATGATGGTAAACCAGTTGCAGAGAATCCCTGGTGGGAAAGGGGGGTTGCCCCGTGAGCAATTCATAGAATAGTGCACCAAGCGAATACAGGTCGGATCGATAGTCGACCGATCGATTCATTCGGCCTGTTTGTTCTGGCGAGATGTAGTCCAGCGTACCCTGCATGATTCTGTCGGAGCCAGCGGTCACCGATGTGCTCTGGTAGCTGGCAATTCTGAAGTCGATCAGTTTTATCCGCTGCATATCGTCGTCGCAGAGAATGTTGGACTGGTTAATATTCTTGTGGATGATGTTATTGGCGTGCAGATAGTCCAATGCGTCTGCAATGGCCCAGGTGAATTTCACGGATTCAAGGATGGATAAACGTTTTTTCTCCAGAAGCTGCTGCAGAGAGTGCCCACCAGAGTTTTCCATCACCAGAATTGGTGTACTGTTGTGCTCGATCAACTCGTAGACTTTGATGACCAGTTCGGAATCCAGTGAGTCAAGAAACTCGAACTCTTTCCCATAGCTGGCTACCAGATCAGGTGAGGCGATCTCTGGGCGTAACTGCTTGAGTACGACGGGTTTCGCATCATCCGAACGTGTCGCCGAATAGACTACTGTTTCAGCGCTCTGGTGGATAATATGCAGATTGCCGTAACCCGCAACAGAAATCATAGACTGGCCTAGTGAAATGATATTGGGCCATATTACACCCGGCGACAGCTAAATCAGGACAACAAATCAATGAACGGTCGGTGCAAACAGGTATCCGGTACCATGAATCGTACTAATAAACGTTATGTCCGGTGCATGCTTGCGAAATTTCCTGCGTACCTGGCCAACCAGCACGTCAATATAGCGGTCGTCCGGATACCATTCCCGGTTCCGGATCTTGTTCATTAGCTCGTCCCGGGTGAGGACTTTTCCGGCATTTTCAATCAGGGCCAGCAATAGATGGAACTCACCTGCAGAAAGTGGCTGAATTTCACCCTCTGGCGTCATCAATTCTCGCTTGTTCAAGTCCAGTGACCAGCCGTCGAATACTCTGTTGAAGTTTTTTTGTTTTTGTTTTTCCTGGGCTCTAACTCTCCGGATCAGGTTTTTTACCCGAGACAAGAGTTCCCTCATGTCACAAGGTTTGGTGACATAATCATCAGCACCACTTTCAAGCCCGACGATGCGATCGATTTGCTCATCCTTGCCGGTGACGAGGATAATACCTACATCTGAATTGCTGCGAAGTTCGCGGGTTAACGTCAATCCGTCTTTGCCTGGCAGGTTGATATCCACCAGGCACAATTCAATATCCTGTTCAGATACCAGCGTCGCAACCCCGTTTGCATCTTCCTTCGTAAATACGTGATAGCCTTCCTTTTCAAAATGTGCTGCCAATTGCGCCCGGGTTATAGGCTCATCTTCAACTATCAGTAAATTGGTCGGTTGTTGCGTCATAAAAGCGGTATTCCTGTACCGGACATTAGTTTATCAGGGCAATGGTTGAGAAGCACAATGCGTGACTGCTTTATATCATAGCGTATAAGGCGTTCTGAAGTGTTGTGGAGCACGGGAAAATGGATCAGCAGATGACAATCCCCTGGCAATCTCTATCGGATGATGCCCTGCGTGGAGTAATCGAGGACTTTGTCAGCCGGGAGGGGACAGAATATGGTACCTATGAAATTTCGATGGCAGAAAAGGTGACACAGGTACGCCATCAACTACAAAAAAATGAGGTGGCTATTGTATTTGACTCACAAACCGATTCCTGTTCGATAGTACCTGTGACTCGCCTGGGCTAGTGAGTACTTAAAGTGGTCAAGCCAGGAAAGCCACCTGTCATCAATAAATACCCGCTGACCCTATGTAAGCAACATTCCGCCTTCGTACTCCTATAATTACCAATTGGTGAAGTTGCGTCCCGTATTTTTGATCCGATGGGTGAGCTCTCCTGGTCTTCCGTGTTTTGGAAAGTGAGACTGCCAGACTTATCCATAGAGCAAAGAGCAGTTAAGCATTATACTTCATTAGAATTCTATGATAATTGCGATAACCCAACTGGGTTATTCACTCAGGCCGGAAAAAAGCCGCTGGAGTTTGTTTAACCGATTGGATCTTCAACAGAGCTCAATTCAGGGCTCAGGCTTTGACGTTCGCAGCCAGAAGATTATTAATAACCTTAACGCAAATTATCTGTGGGGCGACAAAACCCAGGTCGCATTTCAGTATGGTCTGAAGTATGTTATCGACAACTTCGATGGTGATGAATATAGCGGTTTAACGGATCTCTATGGCATGGAAGTCAGGCGTGATATGGGATCCAAATGGGACATCGGATTCCAGGGGAGCATGTACAACACTTACAATTCAGACATGTCCGACCATTCCTATGGCGTCTCAGTTGGCTACAACATGGCCAGAAACATCTGGATGTCATTGGGTTACAACTTCACCGGGTTCAAGGACGATGACTTTAGTGGCAGTGAGTACACCGCTAAAGGCGTGTTTCTTAAGTATCGTGTCAAATTTGATCAACACACTGCAAAAAGCATGATGGGATTGTTAAATCGTTAGGTCATAAGCCCTCGTATATTCCGCTTCAATTTAACTGATGCGACCCTCAATAGCTGTGCTTGCAGGGCTTGTCCCGCTGAAGTAGCATCCGTTTCAGCGAATAACAACAAAAAAGCGAGATCGATATGAACAAGACAGTGGCCATTCTCATTGGGTTAGTAGTTGTCGGGGGAATCGCCTATTTTGTGTTCAACAAAGAAGTCGCCCCAGGTCCGGAATCTGTGGTCGAAGTCTCATCTTTTGCCGACCACATTCGGGAGGTGACGGGCACCGTAGATGGTGCTCGAATTAACAACGCAGATACAGAACCGGGTAACTGGCTGGCCCATGGCCGAACTTACGATGAAAGCCGATACAGCCCTCTCGCAAAGATCAATGCGGACAATGTCAATCAACTGGGTCTTGCGTGGTATTTCGATACCGGAACCAACAGAGGCCTCGAGGCATCTCCGATTGTTGTTGATGGGGTGATGTATACGACTGCCTCCTGGAGCGTGGTATTTGCCCACAACGCGAAAACCGGTGAACTGATCTGGAGGTATGATCCGAAAGTTCCCCGGTCCTGGGGCGCTAATGCATGCTGTGATGTTGTTAATCGCGGCGTTGCAGTCTGGAAAGGCAAGGTTTACGTCGGTACGATTGATGGCAGGTTGATTTCAATTGATGCCGCAACCGGCGAAGAAGCCTGGGACGTCAACACCATTGATCGCACTCGACCCTATACGATTACCGGCGCACCCCGGGTGATCAAGGACAAGGTGATTATTGGGAATGGCGGGGCTGAATACGGGGTACGAGGTTATGTAACCGCCTACAGTGCTGAAACCGGTGAACAGGCATGGCGTTTTTATACGGTGCCGGGGAATCCTGCCGATGGCTTTGAAAATGCGGCGATGGAAGCTGCGGCAAAAACCTGGACCGGTGAATGGTGGAAGGTGGGCGGCGGTGGTACAGCTTGGGATTCATTTGCTTTTGATCCAGAGCTGAATTTACTCTATGTCGGTGTTGGCAATGGTTCACCCTGGAATCACGTGGTAAGAAGCCCCGGTGGAGGGGACAATTTATACCTTTCGAGCATTGTTGCGCTGAACCCTGATACTGGCGAGTACGTCTGGCATTACCAGACGTCGCCTGGTGACACCTGGGATTATACAGCAACTCAACATATGATCCTGACCGAACTCACCATCAATGGGGAGGTCCGCAAGGTCATCATGCAGGCACCGAAAAACGGTTTCTTCTATGTGCTGGATCGAGCCACTGGTGAATTCATCTCTGCAAAACCCTATGTTCCAATAAGCTGGGCGACGCATATCGACCCTGAAACCGGCCGTCCCGTCGAAACCGAAAATGCCCGTTATCAGGCTAACAATCCATTCCAGACGATGAACGATGAAGAAAAAATTGCCGCTATCAATGGATTGAGTGACGATCAACTGGAAGCAGCGTTTGCCAAACCCTCTCCTTATGGCGGTCATAACTGGCATCCGATGTCATATAGTCCTGACACAGGGCTTGTTTATATTCCCGCGCTGGACATTCCGTTTTCGTACGGCAACGAACCTCAATTTCATTATGAAGAAGGTCGCTGGAATCTTTCAATTGACTGGCAATTAAATGCACCAGTGGGTGACCGGGCCGTTGAGAACAGGATTGACGGCATGTTGCGTGGCTATGTTTCAGCCTGGGACCCGGTAAAACAGGAGGAAGTCTGGCGCATCCAGCACGCGGGTTCCTGGAATGGCGGCATGCTTTCTACTGCGGGTAACCTGATTTTCCAGGGTACATCAGCGGGTGACGTGAAAGCGTATCGCGCGGACAGTGGTGAAGAACTCTGGTCGGCACCTGCGCAGACGGGCGTTATTGCACCTCCCGTGACCTTTACGGTAGATGGAGAACAGTACATCACCGTCGTTGCAGGTTGGGGTGGCGCGTTTGCTTTGGCAGCCGGTGGCGCGGCAGAAAAGTTAAACCAGAAAAATCGCGGTCGAATTCTGACGTTTAAGCTGGGGGGGAGCGAGCATCTGCCACCGATTGCACCATCGGGCCCAATACCGGCACCACCGGAATTAACGGCATCTGCTGAACAGATCGCCCACGGCAAGGCGGTATATCACAACTATTGCGGCGTTTGTCATGGCCCCGGATTACATGGTGGCGGTGTATTGCCGGATCTGCGGCATATGCCAGCAGCGAAACACCTCGCATTTAAGGAAATCGTTATTGATGGTTTGCTGAAGGACAACGGTATGGTGGGCTTCAAGGACGTTCTGACCGATTATGATGTCAGCGCAATCCAGGGATATGTTATTTCCGAGGCACACCGGTTGAAGGAAGATTTAAGATACAACTGATAGTGATTGTATTGAAACTAGGCTTGATCTGACAATATTTATTTCATAATAGTATTATTGTCCTCCATTCGCGCACTAATTTACGGTATCACTGAGCGTAGTTGGCTCATTGTGATGAATCCATGCAAGCTCACTAACTGGTCGGCTCGAAGGTAAAAATAACTGAGAATGTACTGTTCGAATACAGTCTGTTCGGATTCCCTGGTCGGGTGTGTGCTTTCCGTACCGGCATGAGACTCGGCGTCCCCACCCATCCGCGGGGCCTGACTTTCGGCTGTCCAGCAAGATGATGCCGAATAATGGGAGACCAGGGCTACCATTTCTCGTCTCAACATTCTTGAAGATTCAGGTTTCCCGCCGGGAAACCCGTACAGACTTATTCGACGAAAAACCTAGTTGGTTAACTCCAACATCGTGATCTTCTCCTTACCTTCCAACATGGGGGAGATTTCGGAAATCACGTTCCGGCGTTCAAAAGAGTGAAACCAATTGTCCCAGTCTTCCCTGGATTCCCATTTGGACATGACGATCCGACGGCTGGTATTGCTTGGGTCCCTCAGGGACTCGCCAGAAATACACCCGGGTGCAGTGATTACTGTACTCACGGTACGCTTTATTGTGCAGTCGTAGTAGTGTTCCAGGCCTTCGGCGATGTTTCTTTCTATAAGTACGCGTATCATGTCTGATGTTGCTGTGCTGAAAAATAGCAGCGAATTATACTCACGGCACTGATAATGTGAAGTTCTATCATCACCTTTTAGGAATATGTTCGACTAAAAATCGGAAATTCCTCATGAAAAGTCATTAAAATACCACTATGGATAAGAAAGTCGATGTTACTGTGGATACGAAAGGGCTCAGATGCCCCGAACCTCTTATGATTGTTCGGAACAAAATGATGGATATGACGTCAGGTCAGGTGATAAAGGTTGTTGCCACAGATCCTTCTACGACCTGGGATTTTCCGAAGTTTTGTAAATTTCTAAATCATGAACTCCTGTGCAAAGAAGAAGATGAAAAAGAATACCGGTTTTGGATTCGTAAGGGCTAAAACAGCGTGAGGAGTCACTTCTATTTTGCCTATGGCAGCAATATGAACCCCGCCAGGGTTGTGCGCCGTAAAATGGGTTACACCTTGTGCGAGTCCGGTACCTTGTCCGGTTACAAGCTGGCATTCAACAAACGTTCGGTGAAATACCCCGGCGCGGCTTCGGCGAATGTTGTCGAACACCGGGACAGTCATGTTGAAGGGGTAGTCTACCATCTGACGGACAGGCATCAGATTACAAAAATGGACCCGTTCGAGGGTTATCCAGTCCGCTACAATCGAGTTCTCGCCCCGGTGAAAACAGTCAACGGGTTCATTGATGTTTGGGTGTATGTTGCCAACCCGGATTTTATCGAGGAAGGCTTAAAACCGGCGAGTTGGTATCTAAATCATCTTTTGTCCGGGTGTGAGTTTCTTTCCGCTGATTATGTAGAACAACTGGCTGGAACAGTTTGCCTGCCGGATTCTGAATTGGAACCCGACCCGTGAGGGTCGTGACGTGAAGGCAGACAGGGTTGTCTCTATCTTCAATGACCTGTTTCAGGAATCTCATATCACCGCATTGACAGGGGGTGAGACAGAACCGTTTTACCGTGTCGGTGGCGAGAACGAACACGGGATTTTTTTCCGCGAAGATTTTGTCGCCAGCGCGCTCCATGAAGTGTCGCACTGGTGTCTTGCAGGTCCATCGAGAAGAGCGGTTAACGACTATGGATACTGGTATAGCGCTGATCGGGACAAGGCAAATCAGTTGAAGTTTGAGGCTGTGGAAGCCAGACCGCAAGCGCTGGAATGGATATTCAGCGTCGCGGCGGGTGTTTCGTTTCGCCTTAGTGCCGACAATCTGACATTGAAAGATCACGATCTGTCTGATTTTGGACGCCAGGTGAAGAGACACGTGGACAAATTTCTGCTGCAGGGCTTGCCACCGAGAGCCAGATTATTCGCGAACGCGTTAGCCGGATTGGAGGTGGACTACACTCAGCGGCGTCACTATGAGGGGTTAACTGTTTAATGCTACCTGCCAAATATAAAACTGATCCGGGATTTGATCCCGCTGAGGATCATATTGGGCCTTTCTATTTCACCGATGAAAACCATCAACTGCACTATGCTTTTGAGGCGAGTCAACATAACTGCAATACCCACGGTATTGTGCATGGCGGTGTGTTGATGACATTCGCAGATTATTGTTTATGCATGCAGGCGACAGACCACTACCAGGATGAAAGCTGTATCACTGTCAGCTACAGCTGCGAGTTCGTTTCGGCGGCCGAGATTGGTGCGATTGTAGAGTGTAATGTGAACGTCAGTCGAAAAACAGGGTCCATGGTCTTTCTGACCGGCAGGATTTTCGTCGGGGATGAGACAGTGGTGACATTCAGTTCCGTCGTGAAGCGCCTGAGAAGTTAAATGAGCCAGACACCGCTTTACCTGATTGACGCTTCCATCTATGTATTTCGGGCCTACTACTCGATCCCGGCGAACTTCTTTGATCCCAACGGAAATCTTGTTAATGCTGTCTATGGTTACACCAGCTTCTTGCTTGATTTTATCGAGTCGAAAAAACCGGCACTGGTTTCCGTTGCTTTTGATGAAAGCCTCACGACTTGTTATCGGAATGATATCTACCCGGCGTACAAGGCAAATCGGGAGCTTCCTGACCCGAACCTGAAGTTTCAGTTTTCTCAATGTCAGGAAATTACGCGACTGTTGGGTTTCCATTCACTCTGCTTAAAGCATTATGAGGCAGATGACATCATTGGGACTCTCGCGAAACTACTAGCTAAAACATCACCAGTCGTCATCATCTCGAGAGACAAAGACCTTGGTCAGCTGCTGAAGCCCGGTGACGTAATGTGGGATTTTGCTGCTGATCAGTACACGGATCCTGCTGGTGTATTTGATAAATTCGGTGTTTCCTGCGAACAGATCGCCGATTTCCTCGCATTGGCCGGTGACACTGTCGACAACATACCAGGCGCGCCGGGCATTGGCGCGAAAACAGCGGCGAGACTGCTGTCGCATTTTCACAGCCTGGAAAACCTGCTCAACAATCTGGCACGAATTCCAGATACTAAAATTCGTGGCGCAGTCAGGCTGCAAGCGACCTTGACTGAACATGGGGACAAACTGCGACTCTACCGCCGCATCACGGGGATCAAGTGTGATGTGCCGATGGAAGTGCAACAAGACGATGTCCACCCTGGCAGAGTTGATGAGAGCGCGATCAGTAAATTTTGCCAAAACATGGGCTTTGGCAATCGCATGCAGCAACGCATATTGGGAGTTGTTGCTTAATGGTTTTACGTTTGGCTCTGGTACTTAATCCCCTCGCTGGTCTTGGCGGCCCCGCGGGATTAAAAGGATCTGACGGTGAACAGATTATTAAGCAAGCGCTGGCGAGGGGGTCTGTCAGTAATGTTGCAAAGCGGGTAGAGATAACTTTGCGGGCCCTGGAGTCGGTAAAAAACAATGTTGAGCTGACAACCGTGACAGGCAAAATGGGGTCGGATGTTTGCAGCGCGCTGGGTTGGTCAGCGAGAGTAGTTGAGATCGACTTGCCGACTGACAGTGAAGACCAACCAGGGTCAACGGCCGAGCATACTCGCCAGGCAGTCAGACAGATGCAACAACTGGGAATCGATCTGCTGGTCTTTGCCGGGGGTGACGGGACAGCCCGGGATGTGTTTGATGTGGCAGACAAGGATCAGGCGGTGCTCGGCATTCCTTGCGGCGTAAAAATGCATTCCGGCGTATTTGCCAACAGCCCTGCAAGTGCGGCAAAAATAATACAGCAAATGGCCAGGGGCCAACTTGTCACCGTAATGCAGGGCGAGGTTCGAGATATCGACGAGGGTTTTTTTCGTGAAGGTGTCGTGCGAACCCGATACTACGGTGAACTTCTGGTCCCGGAAGAATTGCGTTATATGCAACAGGTGAAAGATGGCGGCAGAGAAGTTGAAGCCCTGGTGGTGGAAGACATTGCTGCGGAAATCATGGAGCAAATGCATCCGAATGTGACCTATTTTATTGGTTCCGGCTCGACTACGGCGAGTATCATGAATCAGCTGGGTCTAGAGAATACCCTGCTGGGTGTGGATGTGATTCGGGATAAGAAGTCACTCCTGAGCGATGCGCATGAGCGCCAGCTGTTCGAGTATTCCCGCCAGGGTGACTGCTGCATTGTTGTTTCCGTGATCGGCGGCCAGGGTCATGTATTGGGTCGGGGCAACCAGCAATTGAGCCCGCGAGTCCTGAGAAACGTCGGATTGAAAAACCTGATCGTGATTGCCAGTAAATCAAAGCTGGAGGGTCTGCATAACCAGTTAAAAGTGGATACCGGGGACCTCGAACTGGACCAGGCGTTATCTGGCTATATCAAGGTCATTACTGGTTACGAGGATGCGGTTTTGTGTCCTGTTGATTCCTGATCAACAGTTCCGCAAAACATGGTGCACGATCTTTGTAATCGCGATCGAAGAACCGTTGCGAAGGGCCGTTCGTAATTGGTTGATCACCAGCATCCGTTCCTCGAGGATTGAAGGGCTTGGTTCTTCCATTGGCTGCAGACTGATAATGTTGTTGGACTCCTGTACCTCGATTGAGGGTTCAGAGTAGATGGGGTTAGCGACTTCCGTCAGTCTGAGAAATGCCTTCTTGGTCAGGCTGGCCTGGTCCACGCCATCCTGCCGGATCACATCTGCGTATCTCATATAGCCTTCTTCTTCGAGCCAAAGCAGCGTGTAGAAACCGGCGGTGTATGTGGGACTGTGCAAGCCGTATTCATCTGGTTCATCAACCCCCGCCACCTCGTCAACATAAATCGCCGCCTTGGTGGGGAAGTTGGTATACAGAATGCTCAGAATCCGGGCAATGTGTCGGTAAAAATTCTCGATGTTAATATCAGCCATAAAGGTCATTATAACTTTCTGAAGACTCGTTTAGCAGTAAACTCCGATGTGCTGTATGGTCTTGCGGGTTATAGTGGGTAGTACCAATTAGAAGAATCAGGCGTTGAGTTTTTTGAACCGTCGACATATTATGTCAATATTCATGAGACCGGTCAGTCAGTGAGGGCATAATGCAGAACCCAATACAGAAAAAGTATCAAACATGCTTTGTTCTAGCATTGCTTGCGATACTGGCAGCTTGTAGTTCAGGTGATGCGCAACTGGAAGGGGAACTGTTTTCCACCGAAAGACGTCTCAAGGATCTGACCAGTGCCATTGAAGGTGGCTCCCTCAGAAATGCCAGCATGATCAAGCAATATTCCCGCCTGTTACAAAAAAGTCGTCCGGAATTGAAGCCTTTGCTCATTGAATTGGAAAAAGAAGCATCAACCAGCAATCCTCTTTACCAGAGCCTGCAGGATCGCTACAAGGTGATCAGGGATGAGACAGAGAGTTTTGATTCCTGGGTGGAGAAAGTTGAAGAATTAAAGCGGATTCAATCCGCGGCCGACCTAGGCGCTTACAACGATGCCCTTTCAGACACGGTAAATGTCATTGCGGACTTATCCAAGGGTGAACTGGCCCGCGTTAATGCGGTGTCGAAAAAAACTGAGTTGTCCATGAACGAGAGTAAAGATTTTGGTGCAGGCAGCCAGTACATGGGTAACCCGCATTATGGTCATTGGTCTCACGGTTCCGGAGGTTCATATTGGGCCTGGTATGGCCAATACCGTTTTTTTGGCAGCATGTTTGGCAATAACCGTTACTACTACAATGACTGGGCTGGTCGCAGGGGCTATTCCTACTATTCAGACATTGGCCGTAATAGTTACACTTCCCGCTCACAAAGGGCGGGTCAGCGGGATGTCGCGAGCAGGGCCAAGAAGCAGTTCGGTTCGAGTGGCAATTTCAAGAGCCCCTATTCGAAATCAAGAACCGGTGCCACCGGCATGAGCAAGGCAAGTTCAGCCCAGCAGAAGTCAGCTTTTAAGAGCCCTTATTCGAAGAGTACGGCATCAACCAGTAAATATCAAAGCAGTACCAGGAACAGTGGCTTTAGAACTTCTCGTGGTACCTCAAGAGGCAAATAACAAGGAATAAATCGATGGATCTGTTCAATTTTAGTGAAGTGGATACCTACATTTACCAGATACTGTTAATCGATCTTGTGATCGCGGTGCTGATGATCTCAGCTTTGCGATTTATTTCCGGTGTGGTGGCGAATGTGGACAGTGCGGAGGAATTGGCGTCCCGTGACAACTATGCATTTGGCATTGCCATGGCGGCGGGAGTGATTTCATTGGCATTGATGCTAACCGGAGCGGTGTCCGGGGAACCGGGCTCAACCTACCTCAAGGAAGTGGTTAGTGTTTTGTCCTACGGTGTTCTGGGACTGGTGTTAATCAAGGTCGGCAGAATTGCACAGGATAAATTGCTGTTTACGGGGATTGAAATCCAGCAGGAAATAAAAAATGGCAATCTTGCAGCGGCTTTGGTTGATGCTGGCAATACCATTGCCACGGGCCTGGTGCTTCGAGCTGTCATGTTATGGGTTGAGAGCGATACCTTAAATGGTCTTTTTGCGGTCCTCGCATCGTTCGTCATTACCCAGTTTATGCTGGCCATTGTTTCCAAATATCGCCTGGTAGTCTATGCGAGAAGATCCGGTGAAAGTCTCCAGGAAGTATTCAAGCGGGGTAAAGTTGCACTTGCCGTTCGTTACTTTGGCCACCTGCTTGGTGTTGCACTCGCAATCACGGCGGCTTCGGGTGTTATCGCTTATGACGTCGAAAACCTGGTGATGGCTCTGGTGCTATGGTCTGGTGTGACCTTGTTGTTCGCCGTACTGGTATCGCTGATTTCGATAGCCGCAAGAAGTATCATTCTGATGGGTGTCAACGTGGTCGAAGAAGTTAATGAGCAGAATAATATTGGCGTTGCTGCCATTGAAGCATCGATTTATATTTCGATCGGTCTGTTTTTTACGGCGTTATTTGCATAACAGTCTCAGCAGCCTGTTACGGCACATTCTGTCCGCCAGGTCCTTAGAGAATCACCGGTGAACATTGCGTCACCTCGTAATTCCATGCTGCTCCATGACATTGTCCTCATCGGCATTATGGCAGTATTGGCGGCCTGCGGTCTGATCTATGAATACCTTTTGTCTCACTATGCTGGCCGTATTCTGGGGGTAGTTGAGTCAACTATTTACATCATGATCGGCCTGATGATTGTCAGCATGGGTCTGGGTTCCTTCGCTGCTAAAACCCTCAAGGATCCCTTCACTGCTTTTGCCTGGTTGGAGTCTATCATCGCCCTGCTGGGTGTCACCTGTATCCTGTTGATCGCGTCTGCCGTATCGTTTAGTACGGTTCTACCCGAAGTGATTGCAGAGACGTTTAACCTACCTCCTGATTTGATGCCCCGTGGCGGTTTGATTGCTGTGGTGCACAGGATATCGTTCTACACGCCCTATTTTTTTGGGACCTTGATCGGTTTCCTGATCGGCATGGAGATACCCCTGATTGCTCGGGTTCGGGAAGCAGTTTATGGCGAACATCTGGAGCACAATACCGGCACTATCTATGGAGCGGACTATTTAGGTGCCGGAGTCGGGGCTGCGATTTGGGTACTGGTCATGTTGTCGATAGATGTTACCAAAGCTGCGGTACTGACAGCTCTGGCTAACCTGGTGGCGGGTCTGCTATTCCTTTTTTATTACCGAACCAGAATCAATCGCGTGGTCGCCCTGATTGCAATGCATGGCTTTGTAATGGTGATTGCGTTAGTGGTTTACCAATTTGGCAATGACTGGTCGACCCGCATGTCCAATCTCCTGTTTGAAGATGAGGTGGTTTTTACCGGCTCAAGTCACTACCAGCATTTCACGATTACCGAACGTCATATTTCCAGTCGACCGGAGCCAGTCTATGGATTTTACATTAATGGTCGATTGCAATTTTCCAGCCAGGACGAGCATATTTATCATGCCATGCTCGTCTACCCCGCGATGCTGGCTTCAGCCAGACCAGACCGCGTGCTGATCATTGGTGGTGGTGATGGATTGGCGCTACGAGATGTGCTGAGGTTTGATCCGGGTTCCGTTAAGCTGATTTACCTTGATGCGGAACTGGTGGCCCTTTTCACGGAATCGGAAGCGATGCCGAACTATCAACGCACACTCGTGTCGTTAAACCACCGTGCATTCAGCGATTCCAGGGTGGAAGTGATTAATGGCGATGCATTCGTGGAAATTAATACCTTGTTGGAGGCAGGTGATCTATTTGACGCCATCATTGTTGATCTGCCTGATCCCAGTCATCCAGATCTGGATCGCCTTTATTCGGACAATTTTTACGCTCGGTTGAGCAAACTGCTCGCATTCAGCGGTGCAATGGTGGTTCAATCCACCAGTCCTTATCATGCGAAAGACGCATTTATCAGTATTGGCAAAACGATTGAAGCGGCAGGATTCATGCAAGTCGAGCAGTACCGGCAGAACATCCCGACATTCGGTGAATGGGGCTGGACTGTCGCCACTCACCAGCCAATTCCTGTTCGCCAGTTGATTGTCCAATTTGACGAATTACCCGTTAAACATCAATGGCTCACGAGGGATTTGCTGATCGCGGCTTTTGAGTTTCCAAATAATTACTTTGAATCCAGGGATTCGATAGAAGCTAATCGCCTGGGTTCACATACCATCTATCGCTACCATGACCAGGCATGGCGTGGAGATCTGGGGATTTACAAGGACTAACACCACACTTCGTCAGCTTTTTCGGGGGGGGTGAAAATTGGGTTGACATATTATGTCAACAGACTAAACTGCCCACTAGTCGACATATTATGTCAGTGACTGGTAAACATCTAAGGAGTTAGCAATGAACACAAGAGATTTGGCACTAAGGATATCAGATTTGTCGAGTTTCGAAGGTTTTGAGTTTGAATGCCAGCCTATTCCGGGAGAAATGGAAGTCCTACAGATTACCTTGTGGGAATACGAGGAGTTACCTTGTTTTGTTTCCGTTACCGACAGCCAGATTCTTTGTATTACTTATCTGTTTACCGAAGATGAGGTGAAAACCGAGAGTCGTAGCGACCTGCTTGAGGAAATGCTGGAGCTTAATATTCCCATGCCGTTATCGTCTTTTTCTAAAATAGGCGATCGATATGTGGTCTTTGGTGCCTTGTCTATCAGCTCGAGTATCGAAGACATATGTCACGAGATAATCACATTGACTGAAAACGCCGTTGAATCTATCGATGCGTTGGAAGTGTATCTAGTCTAGGCGAGTTAACTCGCGAGGAGTTTGAACGATGAGTATATTGCGAAAAATCATGACTGCGGTAAGAGGCGGTGCACGGGAAGTTGGTGAACTGGTTGTTGATGCAAATGGAACGCGAATATTCGAGCAGGAAATCAAGGATGCTGAGCATCATATGCGTAAGGCAAAGCACGATTTGACAGATGTCATGGCCAAACAAATGCAAGCCTCTCGGCAGGTAAAGAGTCTGAACAGTGATATTGCAGAACACGAAGGTTATACGGTCCAGGCCCTGGAAAAAGGTGATGAAACGCTGGCACTGGAAATTGCCGAGAAAATTTCCAGGCTGGAAACAGACCTGGCAGAGCAACAACAGGTAGAGTCTACGTTCACTGGTCATGTTACCCGGCTGAAAGACCTCGTAAGGAAATCCGAGAAACTAATCAAGGATTACCAGCGTCAACTGAGCATGGTAAAAACCACCGAGAGTGTGCAAAAAGCGAGTGCGGCGATTACCGACAATTTTGCTTCAAGCAGTTCCAAGGTATTGTCAGCCAAGGATTCTCTTGAGCGGATTAAGAAACGCCAGCAGGATAACTTTGACCGACTGGAGGCAGCCGAGCAGCTAGAGGATGAGGGTTCCGATAAGGGACTTGAAGCAAGGATGCAGGAGGCAGGGATTGGAGCACAGTCTGCATCTGCCAGCTCAGTACTCGATAGAATTAAAGCGAAACAGTCATAAATCATGAAATCTTTCGTAAAGGGTATCTGGAGTCGAACAAAGAAGGAGCCTGAAGCCAGGGCGCTGGATCATCCCACCGATCTTTTGATCGGGGACCTGATCCGGCTCTCTGATGGCTTCGGCTTACCACCCCGCTTGAGAGACCAGACGTTTAAAGTCATCGGCATCTCGACCTATCAATTTGAGCACCAGTTCTCGACCAGCTTCAGCCTTGAGGGGCTTAACAACGATTTTATTGACCTGACTATCAACAAAGATGGTGGTCGAGAAACCGCTGCTTTTTCTCTCGCTATTGATCGATCGATCGTCGAGCAGATATTCGATCTCGATGAATTTGCCTGCATATTTGATGGTGATGACCCGGCGCAACTCTCTCCTCGCGACACCCTGGATATGGAAGCCTGGCTTGCAGATTCTTACCATCAGGAATCCCGGGGAGAACGTGGTTATCATTACGAAAGTGATTATCGTGCCAGCCGTCCACCGGCTTTCGAAGGTTTGGGTGAACCTTTCGACTACTATTATCTGGAAAGTGGGGACGGTAATCATGGAATCGAAATAGAGGTCTATGATGGTGGGGAAACTGAAGTTTCGTTGACACTGTATCGACCAATTGATGATATAAAGGAGCTTTGGCCCGCTTCTACCAAGGACTCGAAGAGTTAGAATTTATCAATGTCTACTGGCGACAAATGGGAAAAAGAGAAGAAAGCGGTCAAAGCGGTGCAAATCGCTTTTGACCTGGGCCAGGAATTCAGCCACCATATTCGCTTTGAAGCCCTTCAAAAAGGGATTAATCCTCCTGATCGTATTCGTGAGATTCTTGGTTTACCCGTCAACAGCAAACCGGTTCGGCCGCGACTTTCCATCTCCTTGACTCACGATGACTTTGCCATGTTGGCTGACTTGTACGGTGTAGATGCGTCAGACCGATTGAAGATTCGCCAGATTGCCGCAGAGAAACTCATTCAACACCTGGATCAGACCCGGGATACCGAATAATAAATGATAAAAATCAGGTCCGACTTTTGGCGTCGACGACGTCACAATCAGTACTCACACCTCTCAATAACCAATAGAAAACGAAAGTTGTTCGAACTTTTTGCGCTCCTGGCTGGGCTTGGCGTTGTTCATGTGATTGCCATGAAGGTGTTCGAAGGGTTGAGTTGGGGAGACGCGGCCTGGCTTACCATGACCACCATGACCACCGTGGGTTACGGTGATATGTCCGCAGCATCGCCACTCGGACGATTGTCGACGGTGCTGATGATGTACCTGATTGGCATCTTTCTGTTGGCACAAATAGCAGGTGAGTTAATTGACTATAGAATATATCAACGCGAAAAAATGCGTAAAGGATTGTGGAGTTGGGAAATGAAAAATCACATCGTCATCATAAACACGCCGGAAAAGGACGGGTCGAGATATCTGCAGACCCTGGTGGAGCAGATTCGTAAATCCACCAGCCTCGAGGAATATCCCATTCAAATATTTTCCCGGAACTTCCCTGAAGGCTTGCCTGAGGAGTTGGCAAGCCTGGGGGTAGTGCTACGCCAGGGTCATCCGGAAGGACGGTCAGAAATGGCGGAGGTTGATGTTGGACATGCTGCTTTCATCATTGTCTTGTCAGTTGATGTTTCAGAATACCGTTCCGACAGCATAACTTTGGATATATTGGATCAACTGAAACAATATGATACGCCTGCTTATGTTATCGCCGAATGTGTCCAGGATGAAAACAGGGACAGATTACGTGCCCATGGTGCCGATGCAGTGTTAAGGCCTGTGCGGGCTTATCCGGAACTGATGGTGCGCGCAATGGCAGCTCCAGGTACTGAGACCATACTGGAAGATCTGTTTAAGCACGAGGGGGTTCACCCAAGGCGCTACGAACTGCAGATCGAAGCACAGCCCTGGGGGAAACTAGCTGCTCGAATAGTGATGAGAGGTCTGGGTACACCTCTGGGTTACGTGGATCAGTCGGACAAGATTATCACTAACCCGAATTCTGATACTATCGTTACTGGTCGTGCGATTTTCCTGATGGTCAATCATGACAGCATCCCTGAAGGTAAGGTTGTCGAGCACTGTGTCTCTGAAAAGGACTAACAAGACCATATGCAGGACGTTGCCGAAAATTGGATCTCAGCGCTTAAACTGATTTTGACTCTTGTGATATTGATCTGGGGTATTGAGATCATCAACAATTTTCTTGGTCATCGTCTCGGCGCCTATGGTATTTACCCGAGGAATGTCGAAGCGTTACCAGGCATTTTGCTCTGGCCATTCTTGCACGGCAGCATACACCACTTAATTATGAACACGACGCCATTGCTGGTGATGGGATTTTTTGTTGCGCTGCGTGGTTGGTGGATCTTCTTTAAAAGCGTCCTGCTGATTCTCGTCATCGGAGGACTTGGTGTATGGTTGTTTGGTCGCCCTGCATACCACATTGGCGCCAGTGGGCTCGTATTTGGGTTCTTTGGATTCCTGATTACTCTGGCGATTTACGAGCGGAGTATCGCGACTTTTGCCATTGCATCCTTCACGGTTGTCTATTACGGCGGTATGATCCTGGGGATTTTGCCCACAGACAAATTTGTCTCCTGGGAAGGCCACCTGTTTGGTTTATTGGCAGGCATGCTGTCCGCGAGACTGCTCGCAGTAAAAAAGACTACTTTCTAGCTAGTTCAGATTTTTCTGACTATGGCGTTGAAGAATTGCCTGTTTTAATTCTTCCTTGTTCGCCGGTGGTCCATCAGGGCGAAAAGAAATGCCGTCGATATAAACAACATCAAAACTTTCACCCTGCGTAAGCAGGTCAGTTTTTTCGTGGGCGTAGATTTGGGTCAGTTCGACCTCGTCCGGGATATCTTCGACGGCGTCCCTGACCATCATGCAGAGGTGGCAACCAGCGCCGGTACAGATCGCGCCACTCACGACGCATACTCATTACCCGGGAGTCAGTTGGAAGTTCGTCATGAAGGCACTTGAAGAAAGTGTCTTCCGTTTCATTGTCAATTTCGACGAGTTTCATTGGGTGCCAACTTTCGTCCTGATCCGGTGATGAGCAAATTCATTAGACGCTTGCTGTTGCAGAATTTCAATCGATTGGATGCGTCGCAGTGCTTTATTGTCGTCCGAGACACTGATAGCATCAGGTGATTGAAATTTCCCGGAGGCTGAGGAACATGGATGCGCTTGTTGGACGATTGAATAAAGATAAGGTGTTGTTCCGCCAGGGCCAATATTACTCAACTCAAATCACCATCGTATCGGGTGATATGGAGTATCGTTTCAATATTGACAAGGGACAGGTATCAAAAGCCGAAACCGATGATTCGGCAGTACAGGGGTTTTCTCTCATTGCCGATCCTGAATCCTGGGCGAAATTTTGTCAGCCGGTTCCACCCCCTGAATATCACGAACTGGGTGCATTGCTGGCCTCCGGCCATTTGCAACGACAAGGTGATATTCAGGCGATGGAGAGTAACTTTATGTATGTCCGCCGATTGCTTGAAATCTGGCGGGAGGATCAACGGGGGAGCGCTCAATGAATGCCGTATTTGATGAAGTAAAGGGGCGCTATGTACAGCTGACCCTTTCAGATGAGACAGTTAACATCTATTTTGAGGAAGCAGGAACCGGGATTCCATTACTGTGCCTGCACACTGCGGGTGCTGATGGTCGACAGTATCGCGAAGTGCTCAGAAATGAATCCATCACCCGACAGTATCGGGTTATCGTCCCCGACATGCCATGGCACGGCAAGTCATCCCCACCCGCCGGATGGCAGGAAAAAGAATACCAATTGTCCACCGATGATTATCTCCGCTACATCGTCGCATTTATGTCTGCACTGGAATTGCGGCAACCTCTGGTGATGGGGTGTTCAATTGGTGGTCGAGTGGTCTTGCACCTGGCATTGCAGCATCAGGAAAAAATTGGCGGAATCATTGGCCTGCAATCGGGATTGGACGCCGGGGCGGATGATTACGATCCCCAGGCGTTCAGCCATTTTCATCGGCATGATGTGCATGCGGGGTACTCTGCGGCTGCCTGGATGGCTGCATTAATTGCGCCTCAGAGCCCTGATAATCATCGTTGGGAAACCCTGTGGCACTATGCTTCTGGCGGTCCTGGGGTATTTAAGGGCGATCTTGATCTAAGAAATCAGCCCCTTGTCATTGATACCAAAAAATGTCCCGTGTACTTGCTTTCCGGCGAGTACGACTGGTCGGCGCCCGCCGCAGGTGCTGAAGAAATAGCGCAGCGTATTCCGGGTGCGTACTTTAAAAAAATGCATGGCATGGGACACTTCCCCATGAGTGAAAACCCGGAAAAGTTTTTTGAATACCTGAATCCGGTTTTGGAGGATTATCTCTCGAAGCAGTAGAAGAGTATCAACCAGGCCCCGCCGACAGGACCTCAAGAAAAGCCGGGCCATATTTATCCCTTTTTCGATCCCCGACGCCGGACAACCGGGAGAATTCGTCGAGGGTGGTTGGCATCATCTCGACCATCGCATGTAACGTGCTGTCATGGAAGATAATAAAGGGTGGCACCCCCTGTTCCTCCGCCATAGTCCGCCGACATTCTCTCAGGGCTTCCCACAGGCCGATATCAAGGTCATCGGGTAATGGCGTTTTGGTTTGTTTGCGGGCTGTTTTCTGCTTTATATCTTTTCTTAACTCAACCGATTCCTGGCCCTTTAACAGAGGGCGGCATTTTTCTTCCAGCTTCAAGGCACCAAATCGATCAAGGTCGACGCTGACAAAGCCCCGTGCCACCAATTGTCTAAAAACTGATTTCCACTGATTCTCGTCAAGATCCTGTCCCAGGTGATATATTGCCAACTGATGATGGTCGAATTGAAAAATTTTGTCGGTACTCGTGCCGCGTAAAACATCGACCAGATGATTGACCCCGAATCGTTGCCCCGTCCTGTATATTGCGCTCAGTGCCTTTCGCGCGGCCTCTGTGCCATCCCAGGTTTCCGCCGGCGTCTGGCAATTGTCGCAGTTACCACAATGCTCCGGCGAATTTTCATCAAAGTAACGCAACATGGCATGCCGACGACAGGTCGTGACCTCACACAAGCCCAGCATTGCGTTTAACCGGTGCTGCTCCGCACGTTTGTGCTCCTCACTACCCTCGGAACCATCCATCAACTGACGTAGCTTGATGACATCCTGCAGGCCATACACCATCCATGCGTCAGCGGGCAATCCATCACGGCCTGCGCGCCCGGTTTCCTGGTAGTAGGCCTCAATGGTTTTCGGCAGATCCAGATGGGCGACGAACCGAACATCGGGTTTGTCGATCCCCATCCCGAAAGCGATGGTGGCAACAATAATAATGCCTTCCTCCCTGAGAAACCATCTGCCGATAGTCCTGCATGGTACGGCAAGGCTGGGAATCCTTGCCTGACCAGCCAGCCTGCTGTTTCTTCAGTTTTCTTCCGGGACAGACAATAGACAATACCCGCGTCCCTGGGGTGTTCATTTTGCAGAAAACGGTGCAGTTGATTCCTCGGGTTGTTTTTAAGGGTAATCTGGTAGCGGATATTGGGGCGGTCAAAGCCGACGAAAAATTGTCTTGCTTCGTGCAGATCGAGCCGGGAGACGATTTCTTTTCGCGTTCTGGCATCGGCTGTTGCGGTCAATGCAATTCTCGGCACTTTGGGAAATTCGCGATGCAACAGATCAAGCCGGAGATAGTCAGCCCTGAAGTCGTGACCCCACTGAGAAACACAATGGGCTTCATCAATGGCGAAGAGGCTGATGTCCAGTTCTTTCAGAAGGTTGAGAGTGCGCTCTTGTATGAGTCTCTCCGGTGCAATATACAACAGGTCAAGGTCACCCTCCCGCAGGGAATGTTCGATATCCTGTACCTTGATGTGGTCCAGTGTCGAGTTGAGAAAATCCGCCTGGACCCCCAGTTCCTGTAGTGCGTTTACCTGATCCTGCATCAGCGCGATCAAAGGTGATATCACGACGCCGCACCCGTGACGCAACATAGCCGGGATCTGGTAGCAAAGAGATTTCCCGCCTCCCGTGGGCATCAGTACCAGCGCGTCACCACCGTCAACTATCGTGGCAATCACATCATCTTGTGGAGTCCGAAACTGCTCAAAGCCAAAGGTGTTTTTGAGAATTTTTAAAGCCTGCGTCATACGAAGATTATAACTTTGTTACTCGATAGAGTCTGGGTTACTTCGAAAATATTCGATGTTTCCTACACAGAAATCAGAGATAACTACGGCTGTTTATCCTCAGTTCGTACAGTCTGGTTCCAGTCTTGAGGTATCTTTTCAAAAGAAGCCCGGTCTAGTGATTCTTCTAGGTACTTAGTAGAGGAAAAACAGCACATAAGCCAATGCAAGCAGTATTTGCACGATGGCAAATGGGATGGCCACCTTCACAAAACCGGCGAACGTTAACTTTATGTCGTTTTTGTGCATGATCGTGACGGCTACCAGCGTCGATGCACTGCCAATCGGTGTCAGATTTCCCCCCAGGTTTGCGCCGAATACAACGGCCCACCACAATGCAGATTCAGGGCTTGTATTCGCAGCACCGAGGATCTTTGCGAGCATGGCGGCGAGCGGAATGTTGTCGGTGACGGAGCTGAAACCTGCCGATAGGACCAGTAGTGCGCCGGTACCAAACATGGATTCTTCCTTTCCCACAACCAGGGAAATGCCTTTGCCGATGAGGTCAAGAACCATGGCATGTTCCATCACGTTAATGACGACAAACAAGGTGATAAAGAAGGTGAGCAGATCCCAATCAATTGACCGATAAAACTGGTCTACCGATGATTTATAACGTAGCAGCATAACAACGGCGAATGAGAGTGCAACGAATCCCATGCCCAGTTCCCTGGCGACCGGCAAGATGGATGTTGTTGCTATTGTGAGAATAAACAACACCAACATGCCTGCGCCAAACCAGAAGAACCCCTGACTCTCAATACCATCGTTTTCATCAAAGGTTTCAATAAGTTCACGAGATGCGGCTATTTCCGCTTCGTTTGTCGGGCTTTTTATAGAGAATAATTTTGCGCCCATGATGATGGTTACGATCGTGGCGACCACCACATAGGGGCTGGATGTAATAAAAAACTCTATGAAGGTGATCTTCGCTGCGTTGCCGACAATAATATTCGGCACCGAACTTATCAGGGTCATGAGACCGCCGATATTGGTCAACAATCCTTCAATCAGCAGAAATCCAAGCAGTTTGTCGGTCTGGCCCAGTTTCTTCAACGACACGGCGGTTAACGAACCCACGATGATCATCGCGGTTACATTGTTCAGTAGGGCTGAGAAAACGACTGTTAACAAGCCGTAATACCACAATAATTTTAGGGAGTCACCGCCGGATGCTTTAGTCAACTTAATGGCGACCCAGGAAAATAACCCGGAGCGGGAAGTCACATCGACAAAAATACTGGATCCTAAAATGATTGCGATAACACCCCAATCAACCGCCGGGATATAGACAGGAATAGGTATGTGATGACCATCGGGCAATGTGACAGCTCCAAAAGGGAGCAGCCCAAGTGCTGTGCTGGCTATCAGGCAGATGACGGCGAAGACGCTGACGATCACTGATTTTTGGGCATGAATTTTTTCTTCGAGTGCCAGTGACACAACCATCAGAAATAAAATGATGCTAAAGAAAACAGTTACCCCTTGACTCACTTCGTGCGCGGCGTGTTCCATAGTAAATCCGTTAGAAATCTCAGATTAAGGTTTATTTCCGCCATGTCGGCGTCACGGCGGAATTCCAAAAAGTTGATAACGTAAAGCATGTTAACAACTTATCTTCATTCCTCCCTTCGCTGCCCTGACGAAAATATCTACTTAATCAGAGCTTCCCTAGATAATCAGCAAGGGGATTTGGCGGATTTCAATAGCCAAGGGATATGACAAGCCATGCATCGCTAACTGATCATCGTCTTTGCCGTGCATGACCAGCAGGTTGATTTTCAGTTCGTCGATATATTTTGTGTAGTCCGATAGCCTCTGACCAAAGGCCACAATCGTATCGACCGACAGTGAAGGAAACACATCTGCTAAAGCCATGCGGCAGGAATCTGCGTACTCCGACGGGTATTTCAGCAATTGATGTCTAATGGTTGTTCTTGCATTGGCTGTGTCGATAGTCTCGATCTTGCTGATGGCATCCATATATCGTTTGAATGTGGTTTCATCTTCGATATGTGCCAGATAAAGGTGTCCCTGTGATCCGGCGAATTCAGCTGCCAGGCTGACCAGTTTATTGTCGTCGGTCATGTGGTCTGTCATCGCAAGTACGCGACGTTCATGGTCGTAGGCATGGTTGTCAGCGTATTCGGCTTCCGGGTGGGGTAGAATCAGTATTGCGGCTGATGTCTTCTGGATAAGCACATCCAGGTGCGAGCCCAGGCTGTGCGGGTGCTGCCATGCCTGACTGTGCAGGTTTCGATAACAGCAGATAAGATCTGCAGCCTTGCCGTCGAGCAGATTCAGCAGGTCCATTGTACTGCTGTACTGATCACCTGTGATAACTTCCCAATTTACAATCTGCTGGGGATCCAGAAGCTGTTGTACCTGGTTTGTAAACTGGCTCGCTGCATCTTGCGTAAGGTCAGTAACGATGAGTGCGTGGCTTATTGAATCTGGTTTATGTCGATACAGTGGCTTTATTGCAGATTTGAAAACACTTTCAAACTGATCGATCGTTGTCATAGGACACCTGCTTCCTGAACTGGTGTAGATCTACAGGTACAATACAAAAAATAGGTTGAACTTGACAGAGATGAAGTAAAACAAGCGATGATTCGAGAGTATAGTCGGGAACGGATTGACAAGGTGATCATCAGCCAAACCTTCTTAAGATTCTGGATCCCAGAGTCATTCTATATGTTTGCCTCCGTTACGACGACGTTTGTACTCGCTGTTATTGCAGTGGTTGTACTCCATGCAACAGCGATCCAGGCAGGCCTATTGGTCGTGTTCCAGGAGTTGCCGGTGTTTCTTCTTAGTCTGTTTGTCGGTGTATGGCTGGACAGACGTGACTTGAGGCTGGTGTTAATTTTTGTCTCTTTGGTCCAGACCCTGTTACTGATTTTTGCACTGTTTCTGCTGAATCTTCATTCATCAATTTATCTGCTGTATGGGTTTGCGGCGGCGCTTGGTGTCGCGAAACTGGTACTTGATCTTTGCTACACGAGTCTGTTGCCGGAACTAATCAAGCGGCATCATCTTGTGGCTGGTAACGCCAGGCTCCAGGTGACGACGGCGGGTATCAAGATTCTGGCACCCGCGTTGGCCGGGTTGCTGGCAAAGTACTTTTTTCCTCCGTTGATATTGTTGATCTGTATTCTTGCATCGGTGGCCTCAACAGTTGCGCTGTTTTTTATACCCCAAAGAGAACTGAGCCGGTCTTCTGATTCGACTTCCAGCTCCGGGGTCAGGCCCGTTACGAACTTCGTCCAGGAAATGAAGGAAGGCGTCGGAATCCTTTTTCATGATGAGTTACTTCGGCCGTTAGTAACGAGCTCTTGTATGTCGGCATTCGCCATGGGGATCTACCAGGCGCTGTTGGTGATTGCAGTGACCCGGAATTTGATGCTTGATACCTCATCCCTGGGCATACTCCTCGCTCTGGGGAGTGTAGCAACACTTGCTGCCGCATCAATGGTCCCAGGGATTACCCGCGTGACTGGAATGGGGAGAACCCTGGTTATCGGTAATCTGTTCACGACATTGGGGATGTTGTTGATCGCCGGTAGTACTCAACTGATTTCGGTTTCGATGGCAGCTGCGGGCCTGTTGTCGATTGGGCTCGGATCACCCCTGTTCAGCGTCAACCAGATCAGTATTCGGCAGGCTGTTACACCGGTTGAGTTGATGTCACGGGTAAACGCGAGCAGGCGGTTCATCGTTTTTTCGTTTCTGCCCATTGGTGCCCTGGCGGGTGGTCTGCTGGGCGAGATTCTGTCAATTGCAGCAGGGCTGTATTGCGCGGCGGTGGCTATGTTGATCGCAACAGTCATCCTGGTCAGGTCTTCGTTGCGAAACAGGTATCTGCATTTTGAACAGCCTGTTGCTCGTGTTCCTAGTTAGTGCCCATCCATAAATGGGCAATTTCTCCGGATTTCTCTCTATGTAAGTCCAGCTTGCCCATCATCCTGTATAGGTAATATTATTATGATACTTAATATTGTCGCTTGCGCGATTTTTCAGGCCTTTCTGGCGTTTTTCAGCCATTCAGTCTCGCTCTATACCCTAGAGAACGCAATAATCATCACCCGGTACGCCAAATATATTCTAGCCAGATTGCATTCGCGCTAATCGTACCAGGTTATAGCTTGTTACCGACGACCAGACAAAAGCCTTAAAGCCATCATGCTGCTTCCAGGTCGCTTTGTTAGCACCAAAGGCTCTTTTTAATTCTGAGATATTTCCTTCGATGCCAGCTCTGAAGTTACGTAAACGTTCAAAGGTTTTTCGCTTCACCCCCATCGCGAGATAGGATATGCCTACCCGTTTGTGGAACACAACGTGCTGAATTCCCAGTGCCCTACCTTTTGAAACATTGTCTTTACTTGCGTAACCACCATCACTAACGACAGATTTGGGCAGCCTACCCAAGTTTTCCTGGTGTGCATGGAGAATCGGCAAGAACCTTTCACTATCTGCAGGATTACCTTCTTCAATCGACAAGTGGGTGATGAAACCATGCTTTTCGCTGCTTAAATTTATCTTATGCCCGTATTGAATATCGCGAAAACCTTTGATGATAATATCGGTATGCTCCTCAAACAGACTGACTATTTTCTCCGACGCCGGAACGCTTTCCTTATTGATAATGCGACGTTCTGTTTGATTGACAACTTTTAAGGTTAAGTCGCGATAGTGCTCTACTTCACTGATCCATTCCTGCGTAGATTTTGTCGACAGGCATTCTTCACTTACCTGCTGCAGGCCTCTTTCGACCTGACTCAATACGAGGCGAACTAATTTGAGTAAATCGAGATAAAGTACTTCTTTTTTAGCCTTTTTAGCATTGAATATCTGGAATGATAACGACTTAGACACCTTTCTTTTGTCCGTAAAACGAATCTTCTTTCCGGTCGCCTCTCGGCTCTTAGCCAGGTGCCGACTCAGTACTCGAACACCATCATTGAGTATCTGACTATCACTGGGTGGCGCGATATTACTCGCGACAACGGTGCTGTCTATGCGTAATCGTTCCAGTGAGATGGTGCCTTCTTTGAGCCAGTTGGCTGAGATCAGATCATGAACTGCTTCTAAGGTCTCAGGCTTTATTCTGCGAATCGTAGATTGCAGGCAAGATCTTTTTGGCGAAACATGAGGCGGTAATCTCACAAAGGTTCTATAGCTCATGGAATCGGACAAATGAAACGCCAGACCCTCATAGCTGAGACCCAATTGTTGTTTTAACAATAAGCACCTGAAAATATTCTCAACCGTTAACCCTGAGCGTCCTACAGGCTTGAGTGACTTATCCACCAAATCTTTTTCGATGATGGTGAGTATTTCCGGATGGCTATCCAAGACGCTCGCCAAGCGTTTAAGTTGTTTACCAAATTCGTGTTCCGAATACATTTCAAATATACTTCTCTGCGCGATGCGGGTTACTCGCATGGTAAAATCCTTCTGGGTTTGTTGTGTTTTTTTTCGCAAATCAAATTCTAACAAAACCAGGAGGATTTTTTATGATTCTTCCAAATATTTCCTTTTATTTCAGTAGTATATGAGTTTATGGATGGGCACTAGCTCAAGCTTGAGCCATTCGTCCTGGTTGAAGAATTTGTGCTGAAATGCGGCATTTGTGTAAAAGAAAGTATCATCGTTGGCTTTCTGGTTTTGTTCATGACAGCGCAATAGTGCTCGAAATCAAGAAAGATACCTTCTCGAAGCTGATCATTCCGGAACACAGCTCCCGCCAGTTCGGTTGAGAAACCGGGCTCTTTTATTTGGATACCGCCACCGATAAAGCTACTTTGGTAATAGTGGTTAGACATTCCGCGCTCCCTGGCAGCCAGCAACCGGACTGTTGTAATCGATCATGTGAAAACTGACGACACAGCCGCACTGAAATCTGGTTCAGATTCGCGTAGACTGCACCGCCGCTGCGTTTGTGCACTAACAAAATCTTCTTCGAACATTGGAGCCCCTGGAAACGTGAAAATTATTCGCCTGGTTGTCAGTACCATACTTTTTCTCCCTTTTCTGGCTGTCGGGGAGTCTGGGGGGCAGGATGCACCGACTATTAAATATGTCTGGGACCTGACTGAACTTTATGAAAGCCCGGCGTCCTGGGAAAAAGAATATAAGAAACTCTCGGACAGAATCGGGAATCTGCGATCTTACAAGGGCACATTGGGGAAGAACCCGAAATCAATGCTGAAGGCGCTGACGGAGTACTCGGACACTTACAAAGAAGTCGGGCGCCTGTTTGTCTACAGCAGCCTGTCCCGGGATGAAGACCAGGGGGATGCGGATGCCCAGGCCAGGTTTGGCAAGGCGAGGAAATTGTTTGCTGATTTCTCAGAAGCTGTGGCCTGGCTAAACCCGGAGATCCTGTCGATTGGAGAAGCCCGTGTTAAGAAGTTTCTAAAGAAAGAGCATGGATTATCAAAATTTGAATTTACTCTGGCTGACATTCTCCGCCAGGCTCCCCATACCCTGGATGAAAAAACAGAAGTTCTGTTGGCGCAAGCCGGTCTGGTGTTGTCTTCGCCAACTCAGATTTACCAGAACTACGCCAATGCCGGGATCCCATGGCCCACTGTGACCTTGAGTGACGGCTCTGAAGCAGAATTAACCCAGACGGGCTATTCGCGCTGGAGACGTGTATCCAACCGGGAAGATCGAAAACTGGTGTTTGATACTTTTTGGGACACATGGCAGCAATACAGCAACGGTATGGGAGCGACACTCGCCGCAGAAGTCCAGTCGAACGTTTTCTCGGCACGGGTGCGGAATCATGACAGTGTTCTGGCCAAAAATCTGTTTGATGATGGTTTACCCCCGGAGGTCTATGTCCAACTGGTCGAACAGGTCAATTCATCCTTGCCAGTTTTCCACAGATACCTGAAGTTACGTGGGAAATTGCTGGGGGTTGACGACCTGAAATATTACGATATTTACCCACCCATGGTTGATGTCGATGTCGGTGGATTTGATCTGGAACGTACCAAGAGCATCACCCTGAAGGCCCTCGCGCCCTTCGGTGAACGTTACCTTGATCTGTTCAAACATGGTTTATCCCAGCAGTGGATGCACAGCCATCCGCAACCCGGCAAACGATCGGGTGCTTATGTTTCGGGGTTTGCCTATGACGTTCACCCTTATGTGTTGCTCAACCATAATGAAGACTACGAGTCACTCTCAACCTTTGCCCACGAATGGGGGCACGCGATTCATACACTGTTGGCGAAGGAGAACAACCCCTGGGAAACCGCCGGGTACTCGACTTTCATCGCTGAGATGGCGTCAACCATCAACGAAATGTTGCTTGAAGAATACATGATCGAAAATGCAAAGACAGATGATGAAAAGCTGTTCTATCTGGGCCAGGCGCTGGAGAGCATCAGGGGTACGTTGTTTCGCCAGACCATGTTTGCAGAATTCGAGTTGACGATTCACTCCAATATTGAAAAAGGTGAGCCCTTAACGGGTCCCCGACTCACAGAGCTCTATGGTGAGTTATTAAAACGATATCATGGAGATGCTGAAGGCGTGCTGAGTATAGACGAAAAATACATGATTGAGTGGGCATATATTCCGCATTTTTATCGAGAATTTTATGTCTTTCAATATGCGACATCGATATCCGGTGCAGCCTGGTTTGTGCAGCAGTTTCTGGCCGGGGATGAGGCTGTTAAAGATGCATTCATTCGAGTCCTGAGTGCTGGGGGTTCGGACTATCCCCACAACATACTCCTTGATGAAGCTGGTTTGGATATGACCAAACCAGAAGCTTATAGGCCGATCATACAAAGAATGACTTCGTTGATGGATCGAATAGAGACATTGTTATGAGGTTTGACGTGACCGTCATAGTTGATTCAGGGCTCTAATGGGCAAGATTCGACTAATTGTATTGCGCCATGGTGAGACTGACCATAACAGGATTGGTCGCTACCAGGGCACGGTTGATACTCCCCTGAACGAGACAGGACGTGCCCAGGCAGCATCCGCTGTGGACTATCTCAGACTGCAGGGTATTGACCATATCCTGAGTTCGCCTCAAGCCCGGGCCTGGGAGACTGCAGAAATTGTTGGCACCGCACTGGGGTTAAAAGTAACACCCGACCCGGCTTTTGTTGAAAGAAACTTTGGCGTGTTCGAAGGTAAGACCCGTGAAGAAATAGCCTCTGAATATCCAGAGCTGTTGCGGGAAAACGCCAGCAGGCAAATACATGCCTCCATGCCGGGTGGAGAATCCCTGTTTGAACTGGCAACTCGTGTTCATACCGGTGTTAGGGAAATCCAGCGACTGTATTCTGATGTTACGATGTTACTCGTATGCCATGGTGGGGCTTTAAGGGCGCTTCATGGTGTGCTGAGAAGAGCCACTGACCAACAGTATTTTTCCTACCAACTGGCCAATGGTGAGATGGACGACTACATCCTGGCAGGTTAGCGACGAACTTTAAACACTGCCGTCTGAACCCGCCTGGATACGGTTCCATCCCCGGCTGTCTCCTCCAGCACCAGATCCTGGGCTGCAGGAATAGCAAAGACTTCCTGCATATTCCGAATAGGTGCAATCGGAACCTGTTGTTCCTGGCAGATTCTTAACAGCTCATCTGCCTGGAACTGACCAAAGCCTCGCTCAAGTTGTTCAGCCAGCTGATCCCGATGCTCCAGCCTCGATGTGTTGGTTTCAAATCTCCTGTCCGTGATCAATTCAGGCAGTTCAAGCAGCTTGCAGAGCGCTTCCCATTGTTTGGTTGTGCCGGTGGAAACGATCAATGCTTTTTTATCCGCTGTATAAAAAGTGTCACCATAAGGCGCAATATTTGGATGACGGCTGCCGAGGCGCTGCGGGATGTTTTGCAGGTTCAGCCAGTTGGTTGCCTGGTTTGCAAGTGACGCAACCCCGGTGTCAAACAGGGAAATTGACACATGGCAGCCAAGCCCGGTTCGCTCCCGATCCAATAACGCAAGCAGGATACCTTCTTTCAACTGATGCGCGGCCAACACATCCATTAAGGCGACGGGCATCTTCACAGGCTGCCCGTCGGACTCGCCATTCATATAAATCCATCCTGTTTCGGCCTGGATAACCACATCGAAACCCGGTGTCGGGTCCGATTCACCATAAGCATTAACACTGGCGTAAATTAATCGTGGGTTAAGCGTCTTGAGTTGATCATATGACACCCCCAGTTTTTCTGCTGCACCGGCTTTGAAATTTGATATCACCAGGTCAGCGTTTGTAATCAGCGCGACTATTTCTTCCAGGTCCTTCTCACTGGATAGATCGCGCATTAAAACCTGTTTATTCCAGTTTGCGCAGTAGTAGTAGGAAGAGGCATTGTCGTCGTTCATTTCTCCCGGCAGGCGCCAGTTTCGAGTCACATCTCCACCGGTCAGTTTATTTTCCACCTTGGTGACTGTTGCGCCAAGCTCAGCGAAAAATAAACCCACCGAAGGCCCTGCCAGCACGCTGGCCAGTTCAACTACTTTTAGATCCTTAAAAAAACTGGACTTGTCCATTTGCTTGTCACTTTGTGATGAGTCGGTATTATCCCGTATTCCCGCATGTATTTCCCGCTTGTAGTGTCGAAATCATTTGGCCTGACATGCGAGGGCTTTATTTCAAATTCAATGGGGGAAGGTATTAATATGGAGGCCAGAATTAGGACGGGGCTTTCATTGACGAAACTCAACGCGCATACTGATTTAACTCATCGCCAAGAGGACCTGCCATGCGCCCGGACACAGTAATCGATGCAGATGGACATATCTGTGAACCTGAATTGGTATGGACAGAATACACGGCGTCGAAGTATCGCGCCGATGTATTACAGATCCGCACCGAAAATGGGCATAGTGGTATTGTTGTTGAGGGTCATTCCCGCATGGGCGGGCAAGGCCCGGGCCCGGCTGAAGCATGTATTCCGGGCGGTATGGCGCCTGGTCAATCCCTTACCTGGGATGATATTCTACCCGGTGGTTATGATCCCGCAGCAAGAATAGTGGTGCTTGACGAAGAAGGTATCGACCAGGCCCTGTTCTTCCCCTCAATACACTTGTTGTGGGGTGATATCCGGGATCCGGAAATTGCCGCTGAAACCTGCCGGGCATACAACAACTGGATAAGCGATTTCTGCAAGGAAAATCCCAATCGACTGTTTGCCATGGGGATCATTCCGATGCAGGACCCGGCACTTGCCGTGGCGGAAACAAAACGCCTGGCCAAACTGGGTTTAAAAGGACTGGTCATTCGTCCGGAACGTTTTAACGGTTTGGCACTATACGACGAGCGTTGCGATCCTATCTGGCAGGTAGCCCAGGCAGACAACCTGGCGGTCGGAATCCACGGCAGCTTTGGTTCACGCATGAAAGGATTCTCATCGGAGCGCTATGAAGGCAATGTATTTTACGATCATATGATTGCACACCCCTTCGGACAAATGGCAGTGGTGATGGACATTGTCGCCGGTGGTGTGCTGAATCGTTTTCCCCAATTACGGGTCGGGTTTTTTGAAAGCGGCCTGGGCTGGATTCCGTACTGGATTGATCGACTGGATGAGCACTTTGAAGTGATGGGACATCATACGCCCTGGCTGACACGTCGTCCCAGTGAACTCTTCAAAGAGCAGTGTTTTGTTTCGATGGAACCCGATGAGGAAACGGGTTTACGCTGGATGAAGGAAAAGGGACTGTTGGACTGCATCCTGTGGGGGTCAGACTACCCGCACTTTGACTGTACTTACCCGGGTGCATACACGAAGGCTCAGTCAACTTTCGATGCCGTCGGAGAGGACGTCGGCAATAAGGTGGTGCTCGACAATCCGGCTCGATTTATAGCGTTGTGAGTGTTGCACCTGCTATGTGTCAATAGGCGAATTGATCAACCCGGGACTTCGCCTGGGTTAATCCTTTGCCCCGGATGACGCCTGGTTTCAGCCAGTCTTTGATGGTTGCGGCTTCATAGCCGAACTTGAATTGCACTTTCTCCAGTTCGGATTTTGAAACCCATTTCCCTTCAGAATAAGGGACGGGAAATCCATTCCAGTTCATGGGATAACCATAAATCCGACAAAGGTGATCTTCCTCATCGTAGTCGCCGATGTAGCTGACCCAGGGTGTTTCAAGCCTTATTTGCCTGATCACATTTTTCTGTAATGCACCGATGTAGTTTCCAATATCCCAGTCCGGGATCGCGTCTTCGAAGAAAGTATTTCCGCCGGGAAGTTCCAGCACACCGTCTTTTTCAACGAAGAAAAATTCATCCTGATCGTCGCGATTGCGATGTAACAGAAGCCTGGTGGTCTCGATTTTTTTGTTACTGTGAACCGCGATCAATTCTTTACCCGTGTCCGAGAAGGCGTCATAGATATCATCAGTAAACAGAAAGTAACCCGTCGCCGGTGGGCAGTGCTGTGCTGCGTACTTGTTGAAAAGCCCGGTCCGGTGCTGGTTTGAGTTGTTGTCGGCGGCTTTGTGCCACAGGTGCATATTCATAAAAAGCAGATCGCCACGCTTGAGCCCCGGATCAATGAAGTCGTCCGGTTTGGGAACAACAGCTTCGTTGATGTGGGTCACCCCTTCACCGCGATCGGTATATCGGTCGAGCCTGTGGGAACCGGGAGCAATAAAAAGCTGTCCCGTCACCTCGTCAAAATCGCAAATTGGAATAACGGTAAACAGCCAGTTAACGGAAGATCCCACGGGACGCCAGCGTTTGTAGTCATGGTGTGCCGGTAGACCCTTTCCACCCGGTGTTCGATCGTACATCACATAAGCTGTCAGGTAGACCTCATCCTCGAGCAGTGCTTTCGCGCCGCCCACTATCGTTGCATGTTCGGCAAAACCAACAAACCCCGGATGGTTCCAGGAGCTTTTTGCCAGGGTGTACCGACCCGGTTGCGGGTATGTACCCACCGGTTTGCCGTCATCAAGTGGTGGATGCTCCTCACAGGCAGAGTCCAGGGTTTGCATTTCGCTCTCGGAGAATTGAGATCGCAGTATGAGATACCCGTCCTGTTGGTACTGGGCAATTTGTTGCTCTGTCAGCATAATTTTTTCCGTAATGAGGTTTAACCGTCCTCGGGCCAGCCTTTATACTGTGGCAACTCGTCGTGAATTTCAAACCAGGGGGCTTTTGAGCCAACAAATTGATGGTAACCCGGTGGGCACTTCACCGTTCCGTCGACTGTGCCGAGGGTAATGTAGAGTGCTTCCGGCTCGGGTTTAAAATCGACCAAAAGGGTCGAACCACAGTGCTTGCAAAAAATGCTGTCAGCATTTACCGAGAAGGCGTAGATTTTGAGGCTGTCCTCCCCAGACAGGTAGGAGAATTTGTCACGGGCGACTCCGCCCCAGGTGGCAAAAGCAGCACCATGAATGCGCCTGCAAATCGAACAATGACAGTGGGAAAAATCCACAATTTCCCCGTCCACCGCATACTGCACTCTGGCGCACTCACATCTGCCGGTAATCATCCTAACCCCCTTTCGATTAATTCGGTTTGCTGATCAAAACATGCATTGGCTTCCCCAACAGCAGCGCATAGGCGGAGTATCTTTTCTCAGCCACTGTCCAAGTTGGTTAAGCTGATAATGGGCTGTTCGTTCCTTTTTGCAACCTCCTCGGGGCTATTACGAAACTTGAAACCGTGACAAAATCAATACGTTTGCAACCGATCACCGGGCTAAAAATTGTTAGAAAAATACCTCATGATGTTCCTTTACTTTGGTGTGTTGATTGCGATTGGTTACATTGCGTCCCGTCGGATCCACGGGATTAGAGACTTTTTTGTCGGCGGTAAAAGCCTCGGATATTGGGTTGCTGCTTTTTCCACCCAGGCGACAGGTGAAAGTGCCTGGTTACTTTTAGGCCTTACCGGGATGGGCGCGGTTGCGGGTGTCAGTGCCTATTGGGTGGTAGTCGGTGAGCTGGTAGGTGTATCCGTTGCCTGGTTCTTGATGGCAAAGCGATTTAAAGCCTTGACCGATCACTATGATAGCCTGACGGTTACGGACTTTCTGGTCAGCCGTTTCCGACAAAAGTCGCATTTGCTGCGATTGGTTGCAACAGTCTCCCTGACGGCGTTTGTACTTGCCTATATCAGCGCACAAATCGATGCCACCGGTTCTGCCTTCGAACGTTTCCTGGGCTGGGATTACCACCTTGGGGCGGTGATCGGCTTCGTCGTGGTTGTTATCTACTGTGTCCTGGGAGGTTTTCTCGCCGTTGCCTGGACTGATCTTTTTCAAGGTGTGGTGATGCTGGTTTGCCTCGTTGCGCTGCCGCTTGTGGCCTGGTACTCGCTTGACCCCTCGGTCGGTCTGTTTGAAAAGCTGGCGTCTATCGACCCCGCGCTGGTATCGATTACCGGTAGTACCCAAGTCAGTCTGATGAGTGTCTTAACGATTGTTGGCATGATGTTGATTGGCCTGGGTTTTATGGGTTCACCGCAGATATTTGTCAGATTCATTGCGATTAAAAGCGAACAGGAAATACAAAAAGGCCGCTGGGTTGCTGTTGCTTTTACCTTGCTGGTAGATACCTCGGCGGTGAGTATTGGATTGATTGGGCGCTATCTGTTTACGGATACGGGAACAGACCCGACGTCGGTTCTCGGCAACGGTGCCCAGAATGTACTGCCGGAGCTTGTTGAGCATGTATTCCCGTCGATTCTTGTTGGGCTCTACATCGCGGCAGTTCTGGCGGCGATTATGTCCACCGTGTCATCGTTGCTCATCATGGCGGCAGGTGCTGTGACCCATGATTTTTATCAGGTTATCGTCAATCCTGCACTTGCTGACCATCAAGCAGCCCGTTTTTCTCGTTGGGTCACAGTCAGCCTGGCGGTGATAGCGCTGGGCGTTGCGCTCACGGTTTCGGTTCTGTCGCCTGATCGGACTATTTTCTGGTTTGTTATTTTTGGATGGTCGGGAATCGCGGCAACCTTCTGCCCCATGATGATTCTCTCACTGTTCTGGAAACAATATACGGCAAGCGGCGCGATCAGCTCAATGCTGGTGGGATTTCTTGCAATTCCCTTATTCAAATTTGTCGTTCAGAATTTCGAGTCAGTCGGACCTCATTTCACCGCATTGGAAGCTTTACCGCCAGCATTCGCGCTGTCGCTGACGGCTGGTTTCTTAGTGAGCCTGTTGTCAAGAAACCAGGCCCAACAGGACGCTTATCTCAGCGACCTGGCGACAACAGACCCTAATTTTACGGACTCACGTGTTTTTGGACCCAACGATGAAAATTCGCAACATCATATTCCTGGGGCATAAGCACACCATTGTGATGGGGAATTGACTGGACACCTTGCTGGTTGAGTTCGCATATAGTGGCATCCTGCTGAATAATCAAGAGACCGAAATCGACGATTTTTGCCAGGGCCAGGTTCTCTTTCGCCAGTGACTCCTCAGAAAGCAGCCACTCGACTTTGAGCAGAATACCATCCGGTCCGTCCGGCAGGATCGAGACGATCCTCACATAGTCTGCGTGTGCAACAACGAATACTGACGGTAGATTTTGAACGTAGACAAACCCGATTTGCCGTTCTTCTGTACTCAGTTTTGGAAACACACAGCCGTGGATTTTTCCGTCCATTGACCAGGAACCGGCGCCAGTTTTTATGCCACCCCGATAGCTTGGATCGGTGTCCTGCTGGTGATTCTCCCAATCCGGTTCATCGTCGTGGCTGACCTGGGTTCGTTTGTAAATAGGGACAAGATCGCACAATTCAGGATGCAAACCCGGACAGTGATAGCACTCGACGAAGTTCTCCCAGAAAATCTTCCAGTTGCACTGCAGACGACTCTGGTATGAATGGGCCAGCTTCAAATCCTGCAATGGCCAGTTGTCAAGAAGGTCATAGGATGGATCCATCGACAGGTCAAATGAAGTTGCGTTTTCTCCCGCCAGGTTAACGAACAAACAACCACCCCATTGTTCCACGGCCACCGGGTATAACGAATAGTTAGACCTGTCAAAGTCGTCAGTCGGCGTGAGGCGCGGGGTCTTGACCAGGGCACCGTCGAGCGAATAGGTCCATCGATGATAGGGGCAGGAAATATGCTTGGTTTTAAGATTGCCCTTGTCTTGCGTGCACAATTTGGAACCCCGGTGTCTGCAGGTGTTAAAAAAACCATTAATTACCAGATCTGTGCTTCTAACGAGAAGAATATTCTGGGACCCGAGCCTGACTGATTTGAAATCACCGACATTTTTGATCTCGTCGGCTCGACCGGCGTATATCCAGTTCTGGTACCAGATTGACGTTAATTCAGACTCGTAGGTTCGTTCATCAAAGTAACTCTTGGCCGCAAGTGAAGGAATCACCTCCGTCAGATTGTTAAATCCCTTTTTATCGGTATCCATAGGCTTGATTCTAGTCTTGGCCTGACACTAATTCCAAGCATTTGTGCTTTGCCAACCTTGAAGACTCAGAGTTGTTCGGTGGGGCGCCGAGCTACCCGAACAGACCTTTTTCGTTGCAACATGTTGGCAAAAGAACTTGTTCCATATTCGTTTGTAATCATCACGCGCATTCATCAAGCGTTTCGGCCAGAGCATTGGTCAGGCTGTCTATTTCCTGCGGCTCAACGATAAATGGCAAGCCCAGCTGTATTGTATCGCCACCGTATCGAACATAAAAACCCTTCTCCCACATGCCCATGGCGATTTCATAGGGTCGTCGGGCTGGTTCTCCAGGGTAGGGTGCAAGGGTAAGACCGGAAGCCAGTCCATAGTTGCGAATGTCCATTACATTTTCACAATCTTTGAGTTCGTGAATCGCCTTTTCAAAATGCGTGGCGGTTTTAGCAACCCGGGGGATTAGTTGCTGTTGCTCCAGAACTTCCAGAGCAGCCAGAGCCGCTGCGCAGGCAACCGGGTGTGCCGAGTAAGTATAGCCGTGGGGCAGTTCCAGCATGTACTCCGGCGCATCGGTATCCATGAATGTGTCGTAGATGTTTTGCTTCACGACCGTTGCACCCAGCGGCATCGCACCATTGGTCACCTGTTTGGCGATTGCAATAATATCCGGTGTGACGCCAAATGCTTCGGCCCCGGTATTTGCACCCATCCGACCGAACGCACAGATCACCTCGTCGAAAATCAACAGAATATTGTGCTGGTCACATATTTCCCGCAGCCGTGGCAGATAGCCGACCGGTGGAGGCAGAACACCACAGGAACCGGCCAGTGGTTCGACAATAACGGCAGCGATATTTGAGGCGTCGTGTAGCGCAATCATTTCAAGCAGGTCATCTGCCAGATCGGCTCCCTGATCCGGCATGCCTTTGCTGAAGGCATTCTCGGCCAACATCGTGTGCCTGAGATGGTCGGTTGCCAGGGTTTCACCGAAGAGTGCCCGGTTGGCACCAATACCGCCGACGCTGATCCCGCCAAAGTTGACACCGTGATAGCCTTTTGACCGACCTATGAGTTTGGTCTTCCCGGGTTGACCCAACTTGCGCCAATAAGCCCGAGCTATTTTCAGGGACGTTTCCACGGCCTCTGAGCCTGAATTCGTAAAGAAAACCCGATTCAGGCCTGCTGGCATAAATTCCGTAATACGCTCTGCCAACTGGAAGGATTTGACGTGACCGAACTGGAATGCCGGGCTGTAATCCAACTGTTTCATCTGGTTGCTGACCGCTTCATTGATTTGCGGCACATTGTGCCCGAGCCCGCAGGTCCACAGGCCCGAAAGGCCATCGAATACTTTTCGACCTTCTGCATCCGTGTAGTAACAACCATCGGCGGCAACGATTATCCGGGGATCCTTTTTAAATTGCCGATTCGCGGTAAATGGCATCCAGTGAGCATCCAACTGAGACTGGGTAAGCCCGGCAGATTTATCCGACATGTTGATCTACTCTAGAGTTGGTAACATTTGCATCTACCCTAACACGGTTGAAGAGGTTCGCGAATCAGTTTCATCATTGCGCGAGGGTAGGATTTGTGTGCCTATCGGCACATAAGCATCGGAGTTTTTGGGGTGGTACATTTCCGGATTGCACCGTGGTTGTTGGAGAAAATGGTTGTTGGAGAAAATTCTTGGCAATGGTTGACAGGTGATATGAAAAACTACGATGCAATCGTCATTGGCGCGGGGCACAACGGTCTCACCAACGCCGCTTTCCTTGCCAGGGCCGGGCTATCCGTACTGGTGGTCGAAAAGAATGATTATATCGGGGGTGCCACGGCCAGCCGTGAGTTGCACGAGGATTGGCAGTACTCAAACTGTTCTTACGTTTGCAGCCTGTTTCGCCCGGAAATATACCAGGCACTCAATCTGGGCCAGCATGGGTTGGAAGTCGTACCCTTGCAAGGCAGCACGACCTTTAAACAAGACGGCGACTATTTCGGCAGCTATCACCAAACGACGGTCCGGCGGCGGGAAATAGCACGACATTCCATCCGTGATGCCGATGCATCGATACGGTTTGATGCGGACCTGATGAAATGGTGCCGTTTAATTCGCGGTTTCCTGTTGCGAACACCGCCGGATCCGGCGTCATTCAAACCCCGGGATGCGATGGAATTTGCCTACCTGCTAAAAAGTTTCTACCGTCTGACAGAAAGCCAGATCTACGAGTTCATTCGTTTTTTCACCATGTCTATTGCAGAGTACCTGGAAGAGTACTTTGAAAGTGACGTCATCCTCGCACACTTCTCCGGAGGCAGTATTATCGGCACCGGGCTGGGTGTTTATTCACCTGGTACGGCTTATGTCCTGCTGCATCATGCGATGGGTGATATTGATGGCAACATAGGGTCATGGGGATTCGCCCGGGGCGGCATGGGCTCTGTAGCCAGGGCCATCGCAGCATCATTTGAATCCTCTGGTGGTGAAATCCGTACCAAGGCTGAAGTTGCTCAAATCCTGGTTGAGTCAAGAAGGGCGACCGGCGTGGTGCTGAATTCCGGCGAGGAAATCGAAGCTTCGGTTGTGATCTCGAACCTTGATGCGAAGCGTACGTTTCTCAAAGTGATGGATCCAAAGGATGTGCCGGATGATCTGTACGAGCGAGCCCTGAACTTCAAGATTCGAGGTTCGTCCGGCAAGGTTAATATTGCACTCGACGGCATGCCGGACTTTCCTGCTTTACCCAAAGGGTCACCCCTCACGCTGGGACATATGCATTTTACGGACACACTCGAACGGCTTGAACGTGCCTATGATGACTGGAAGGACGATCACTGGTCCAGAGATCCCTATGTTGATTGTCTTGTACCCACCCAGTATGACCCGACGATGGCGCCACCGGGTAAACATATGATGAGCGTCTTCGTCCAGTACTGTCCGGTTGAGGTTGAAGGTGGTTGGACCCGTGAAAAAAGGGATGCCTTTGGTGATGCGGTTATTAATCAGATCGCAAACTACAGCCCCAACTTCAAGCAACTCATCCTGCATCGGGAAGTTCGCACACCGCGGGAAATTGAAGACGAAGTTGGCCTGACAGAGGGGAATATTTTTCAGGGAGAACTCACCCTTGATCAACTCATGTTCAACCGTCCTTTTCCGGGTTATGCACAGTACCGCGGGCCCGTGAGTAACATGTATATGTGTAGTTCATCAACACACCCTGGGGGCGGGGTTATGGGCGCACCCGGTGCCAACGCAGCGCGGGAAATTCTCCGGGATCTTGGTAAACCAAACACGGTTCCCGAGGACTTTGGTGATGACTAGTCAGTCTGCAGTTCTGGTTGGAGGCGGTCACAACGGACTGGTCTGTGCGACCTATTTAGCCAGGGCGGGTTACAAAGTGCAGATCCTGGAAGCGCGCGAAACTGTCGGAGGTGCCGCGTCTACGATCAGCTTTGCACCGGGTTACCAGGTCTCGGGACTGGCGCATATACTGCATTCACTGAGCCCGAAAGTCTGCAGGGATCTCAACCTGCCAGGTGCTGGTCCAGGACCCTGGCTTGCTATTGATACGATATCTCTTGACCGTCAGGGACATCATCTGACGCTGGGTGAGAATTCGGTTTCTGGTCAGGGCTTAAGCGACAAAGACCTCAAAGCCTACCCGGCGTTCAAACAGGAATTCCTGTCATACGCAGAAGCGCTTGAACCGCTGATGATGAACAAGCCGCCGCGACTGAAGGATATGGACCTTAAGGATAAGCTGACCTTGGCCAGACTCGGCTGGAAACTCCGCTTTGGGCTTGGCGCAGGTTCCATGCGCGAGTTCCTAAGGGTCGGTGGCATCAATATCTTTGACGTCTTGAACGAAATTTTTGATGACGAAAGGTTAAAGGGAGCCATTGCCACGGATGCCATTATCGGGCACCACATGGGACCCCGCACGCCAACCACCGTGCTCACTTACCTGCTTCGCTTGCGTGGAGAGATTGGTGGCGCAGCAGCGCTCCCACTTGGCGGTATGGGCCAGATAGCCAGGATGCTGTCTGAATCGGCGCAGAAGGCAGGTGTTGTGATACGGACCAGCGCCAGGGTAAAACGTATTCTAGTTGATGACGGCAGGGCTTCCGGCGTGGAACTGGAGACTGGCGAACTGGTTAACGCTGATCTTGTCATTTCCAACGCTGACGCAAAAAACACCTTTTTGAATCTGGTTGGGACGCAGGAACTCGATGCCATGTTTGCCCGTCGTATTCACACAACGCGAACCAACGGCAACGTGGCAAAAATTCATCTGGCGCTGAATGGCTTGCCCAGCATAGAAGGATTGTCAACCGAACAGCTCAGTCAACGGCTCATCGTTGCGCCCAGTATGCGGTATCTCGAACACGCGTTTAATCATGCCAAGTACGGGGAGTATTCCGAACACCCGGTGCTGGAGATTACCATACCGAGCATTACTGATCCGGAGCTGGCACCTTCCGGGCACCATGTGATGTCGATCTGCGCGAGCTTTGCGCCCTACCATCTCAAGAATGGCTGGCAGCAGGATGATCTGCAAACCGGTCTGCAACCGGATCTTCAAAACAGGCTACAAGAAAAGGAACGCTTCCTGGACAAAGTCACCGCGTTGATTAGCGATTATGCACCGGGTTTTGCCTCCCGGGTTGTTGCGTCACAGATACTCACACCGGTTGATATCGAGGCAGAATACAATATAACCGGCGGGCACTGGCATCATGGCGAAATGACCATTGACCAGTCTTTTATGATGCGGCCGGTTCATGGGACGGCGCAGTACGATACACCGATTGATGGCTTATTCCTGTGTGGTGCTGCCGCACACCCGGGTGGCGGTGTGACTGGCATCCCGGGTCACAACGCGGCGCAGCGGATACTGGCGATGGGGGCGAGATAGCATGGCGGGACAGTCCTGGGAAAAGACCATGGAACAGACCTCGGAATCCCAGAGAGGTGAGGCCCATGATTTCAGGCAAGTGCTCAAGCATTCGCCATTTCATGTCCGTGTCGATGACATCAGTCAGATAAAAAGCTGGTCTTCCTGGAATGGCTACCAGACCGCCCGGTGCTACGACACGCTGGCATCCGAATACTTTGCCATTCGCAGTTCATGCAGTGTGATGGACCTGACACCGATGGAGAAGTATCGAATCAGCGGGCCTGATGCCAACAGGTTTCTCAGCCGGTTGGTTGTTCGGAACATATCGAAGTTACGAGTCAACCGGGTGACGTATGTGGTGTGGTGTAATGATGATGGCAAGGTGCTGGACGATGGCACTATTTTTCGTTTGGCCGAGAGTGAATACCGCCTGTGCTCCCAGCACCATCAACTGGACTGGCTGCTGATTTCCAGTTTAGGGATGGATGTCAATATTATCGAGGAGACCCATGATGTTGCGGCGCTATCAGTACAGGGTCCGACCGCATGCGCTGTGCTATCGGAAGCTGGCATAGAAGATCTTGGTCAACTGAAACCGTTTCAAATCATGCAGACTACCATGCTGGGGTTTGAGCTGACGGTTTCCCGCACAGGGTACACCGGTGATCTCGGTTATGAACTGTGGACAGGTACTGACAACGCCTTGAAACTCTGGGATACGATTTTCGGGGTCAAGGCGCGTGGTTTGTACGATGTGAAACCGATTGGATTGGAGGCGCTGGAGATCGTCCGTGTTGAGGCGGGGTTTATTTTGCCCGGCGATGATTTCAATACGGCGGAAACCACTGTCCGTGCAGAGCATGATCGCTCACCTTTTGAATTGGGTCTGGATTGGCTGGTAAATTTTGAGAAGGGTTACTTCACCGGCAAGCGGGCACTGCGCAGGGAGCAGGGTAATCCTATCAAGCGGCGGCTTGTGAAGCTGAAAGTTGAAGGCAACAAACCGCCGACGGATTCATTTTTGTATGATGCCAAAAATGGCCAGCGCATTGGCACGATCAAAACGAACATCTGGTCCCCGATATTGAAGGCTAACCTGACCATGGCAGATATCGAGTATAAGCAGGGTAAGGCACCCGGTGACATCTGGGCTGAGATTTACTACCAGAAAGAACTGGAGTGGCGAGCTACGTGGGCACAATGTTCGGTGTCTGAAGAGCCGTTCTGGTCCCACCCGAGACGGACTGCCAAGCCGCCTGCAATGTATTAAGACGACGCGAGAGTTTTTTCCCAGGCCCTTCTTTCATAGCCGCACCGTTAGCTCGAATCCGCCGTGAAATGGCAGCGTCATTGTGCTGAATCGATTCTGCGGATCGTTAACGAATGCAAAGTAGTCCTGGTACTCGGCAATATCCACGGTCGTGTTGTCGCAGACCACGATGGCACCCTTGCGCAGATAAGGTGACACCAGCTCTAGTGCGGATCTTGCCACCTCCCAGATATCGACCAGCATAAAATCTACCTCACCGCCCACATTCTGCAGTGTCTGGCGCAGGTCGCCCTCCCTGAGTTCAATAAACTCGCTCAGACCTGCTTCCTCAAAATTAGCCCGTGCTGTTGCTGCCTTCGCCGGATTGGATTCGGTGGCAATAACGGTCCCTTTTTTTACACTGCTGCTTTTCGTCGTGTTGTCGCGGACTGCGGCGGCGAGGTAAAGGGTGGAGACACCGTACGAGGTGCCTGCCTCAACAACAAGGCATGCGCCCAGGGAACGACAGAGCTGGTAACAGAACTCTGCCTTGTCGCGATCAAGAGCGACCAGTTTGTCGGCAAAGAAATCATGCATCGAGTCGTCAAAGGTGCGCCAGTCAACCGGCCCATCCTGTTCCCGTTCCAGTCTTGCACAATACGCATCTGTCTCGGCTATTTGCGCATCGCTCTGGGCGTGCAAACGATCGAGCAGGGTTTTGAGTTTTGGATCGCTGAAGAGTGACAACATATTTTTGATGACCTTGACATAATGATTTGACGTGAACTCGAAGCTTTTTTCGATTGCCTCACGAACATGAAGATTCAGGGTTGTTCGATGCGACAGCATTGGCAAAATTGTCAGGTTGACCTCATTAAGAGTGGAATCTACGGTTTATCTTTTTGTGCTCATCTTTCGCCTATTATTTGCGGTTGTTGAACTAAAACAGATCGAGGGTTCTGTAATAAAGCATACCCAGTGCGACGATCTGGTTTCCAAACCACTGCCCTACCGGGATCCGAAAGTGGTTGATTTTCTCGTAGGCCTGCAGAATCTCATCATTGCCTTCCAGCGCATCGGACATCACCTCTGCAGCAATATGCGTTGGTGCAATACCATGTCCTGAGTAACCCATGGAATAAAATACGTTTTTCGTTACTCTGCCCAACAAGGGGACTCGCTTAATCACGATGCCAATGTTGCCGCCCCATTCGTAATCAATTTGTTTGCCCTCAAGTTGTGGATAGATGGCCAGCATTCTTGGCAGCATGCTGGCCTGTATGCTGCTCGGCACCCGGCCCGAATAGTTACAGCGGCCGCCAAATAACATGCGATTGTCCGCCGACATTCGGTAGTAGTCGAGTATATGGTTAAGGTCACAGACAGCCAGATCGAGGGGATTGATCGACTGGATCAGATCGTCACTCAAAGGCTCGGTTGCAATAATGAAACTACCCGCGGGGAACACCAGGCCGGACAGTTTTTTCTGCTCCAGGTGATGGTAGGCGTTTCCGGCGATCAGTACCTTGTCGGCAATCACTGTGCCCTGACGCGTCTTTACCCTGACCTTGTCGCCGTGCACGATATCCGTCACTTCACTTTGCTCAAAAATGCTTGCGCCTAAACCTGCTGCAGCCCGTGCTTCCCCGGCGCAGAGATTGAGCGGGTGTAGGTGGCCATTCAGATCGTTGGTCATGCCTCCCATGTACGCATCGGTACCCAGCACCGACCGGATTTCATCCCTGTCGATCATTTTCAGGTGATGACTCAGGCCTCGCTCTTCATGTTCAGCAAAGTCTTCCCGGAGTTCTTCCATATGTCGGGGTTTCGACGCGACTTCGATATACCCCTGTTTCAGGTCACAATCAATGTCGTATTTCCTGATCCGTTCCTTAATGATATCGTTACCACGATAATGAAGCTTCCAGATCAGGTCCCTGCCCAGCAGCGGTTCGAGATGCCGGGAACCACCCAGGCCGTGGATTAACTGGCCGCCGTTTCGACCGGAAGCTCCCCAACTGATCCTGTGCTGCTCGAGCAGAGTCACGGAATGGCCTCTTTCAGCCAGGGTCAGGGCAGCGGCGACGCCGGTAAAACCACCCCCGATAATGCAAATTTCAGTTTCACAAGTTCCCTGTAATTGTGGGTAGGTGGTGGAATCGTTGCGGGTGGCGGCGTAGTAGGAGTCTGTATGTTCTTCCGGGTTTTTCATAACGTCCTGGTTCGGTATGGTTATTCGACTGAATTGTAAGTTAACTGGATTTTCTAAACCGCCAGAAGGGATATAGGCCCTTTATTTGATAGAATTTAAACAGCCGTTTAATTAACAATATGGTTGTTCAATTCGGGTATTCTGAAGTGAGCTAGCGGGAAAGTGAACCCCCTGACAAAAAAAGCCATGCCACAAACAGTACCGAACCAGACAGTACCAAATCTGACTTTGCAGGCAGAGCGGCGCATGCTGCTGATCAATGCAACAATGACCGCCATATCAATCCACGGTTTTTCCAACCTGACACTGGCAAAGATATCGGCGCTGGCCGGGTTAACCGCAGGCACAGTGAACTTTCATTTTGAAACCAAGGAAGCCTTGCTGCTGGCGACGCTGCGATCTGTTGCCGAAGAATTTGAATTCACTGTTGATCAGGCGACACAAGGAGTGGGTCAGGACCCCGTCAAACAACTGACCGCGCTTATCGAGGCATCGCTTAGTGACGAAATCATCGACTTTAAAAAAGTGGCAGTATGGTATGCGTTTTTTTCTGAAGCCAACAGCCGAGAGGATTACCACGACATATGCGGTAATCGGGAGCGCAAATATGCGCAAACCGTGTTGAGCGTTTGCGATGAAATTATCAGCAGTGCAGGAAAACAGCGGCAGTTAAATGCAAAAGCAATTTCCAGGGCGATCTGCGGTTTGGTTGATGAAATCTGGCAGGAAATCCTCTTCGAGGGTGAGGACTTTGACCTTGTCCAGGCCAGATGCCAGTGTTCCGCGTTTCTCGCCAGTGTGTTTCCCTGGTGTTTTGAAATGCCTGTCGAGCAGGTCCCGGCATCCGAATCGGACCCGTTACCGAACGTGGAAGAAAACCTCACTTACACCCTGCCAGCATGGATCTATAGCAGTGAGAATTTTTTCAAACTGGAAAAAGAAAGGATATTCATGTCGTCCTGGCAGATTGTGTGCCATACCAGCGATATCAAGCGTGCGGGTCGTTATGTCACTTTTCAATTGTTCAGTGAACGCGCCTTTGTGGTGCGAACGCAGAGTGGCTCGATCAAGGCGTTTCACAATGTCTGTCGGCATCGCGCTCATATGATAGTGGCCGGTGAGCAGGGGGTATGCCCCGGAAAACTGGTATGTCCATACCACGGCTGGACCTACAATCTCGATGGTGAACGAATTGCCGTCGCGTTTCCGTCGAGTTTCAGGGAGCATGACGCTGCGAATTTTTCGCTCCATCCCATCGATTGTGAAGTCTATGCAGGTTTTGTCTTCATCAGGTTCAGGTCGGAGGGTCCCGGGGTTGTAGAGCGCATGGCGCCGGTAAATAAGGAATTTGAAGCTTATCGAACACCTGAGATGATTCGCGATATTGGCCGGGAAGACGAGCATTCCTTCTGGACCCAGGATATCGATGTCGACTGGAAAAATGGGGTTGAGAATTTCCTCGAGGACTATCACTTCTTCATGGGCCGCAAGGGTCTCTCTGCCCTGATGGCCGATGAGTACGACCGGCAGCCTTTTGATACTGAAATATCCCGCCTCAGCCATGCGATGCGTGAAACCCCAAAACCTAACTGGAGTGTCGAGAAGTATCATCGACTATTGCTTGAGCAAACGCATTTACCTGCACATATGAGACGTCGATGGACCTATTACGTGCTGTATCCGAATACGTTTATAGATATATATCCCGAGAAAATGGACTTCTTTCAGATCCTCCCCATCGGGCCAGGGAAGTCGCAACTACGAGGTCGCTCTTATGCGCTGCATAAATCCGCCACCGACAGGAGTCGGGAGATGAAGGCGGTCCGTTACCTCAACAATCGAATCAACGCGCAGGTGCAGCACGAGGATAATGTGCTGACGGCGTCCGTGCAGGAAGGTCTCGCATCGAGTAGCTATTCTGTGGGTGTGCTGTTGGATAAGGAGGTGTTGGTAAAACAGTTTGGTGACTTTGTTCGAAGCAGGATTCCTGTGGCGAGTTTACTTTTCCCTCCGGGTGAGTCTAACGGTCTTATCGCGTCTGATAGTAAATCAGGAATTCTCTGTTGAACCTGCCAGTGTGGCCTGAATGCATCCAAGGCTTGGTCTAAATCGTCTTGCGTAATACCGTTACCTGGCCCACTGCCCCGCCGCCAAGATCAAAGGCGAATTCGAATTTATCGGCATCGCATGACTTATCAGATTTCCCACTTGTCTTATAACCGTGCTTCTTGTGGCTGCGCTTTTTATAACTATACTTCTTATGACTTTGTTTCTTGCTGCCACACTTCTTACTGGTGCCCTTCGAGTTATCTACAGTGAGGCGATAAGAACCAGACTCCAGAATGTCGAAATCGTTAAGTATCATTAAATCAAGCCCGCCAAAGAGCGGGTCGCAAGAAAAAATGTCTGCTTCAACTATTGATTCGGTGATACCCAAAGTGGCGCTCGTGTCCGGACCACAGAGGTTTTTACCTATAACGGAAATCATGTCACCTTCGTCGTCGACATGAACCTCGGTTATTGAGACATTCGAACCACTCGCCTAGACAGAGCCAACGGGAAAGAGGAACAGAGTAAAAAACCAGGATAGTTTGCGCTTATTCATATCAATCTCCTTGAAGATATATTTTCGCGCGTAACTTTCAGAGGGTATAACCCCTTGATTTAATATAATAATATTGATTTTTTAAGGTTCGGTTCGGGGCTATCACCAGATGAAGCCACGATGGCATGCGAAGTTGGATGTACCTGCTGCCGGCTTAATTGCGTAACTGTATTAGCATAGCTGCACAAAAGAAGGACTGTACAAAAAAGGACACTGGATACCCTATGACCCAAATTATCAAAAGTACCTGTCCCCGTGACTGTTATGACGGTTGCGGTATCGCCGTTCACCTTGAGGAGGGCAAACAACCCAGGGTACTCGGTGATCCGGATCATCCGGTGTCGCGAGGTCATTTGTGTGGCAAGTGTGCCCTGGCCTATAACGGTGTGTGGCAGGATGATGGCATGCGACTGACCTCGCCGCTGCGTCGGACAGGAAACAAGGGGAGTGGGCAGTTTGAGCCACTAAGCTGGGATCAAGCACTGGCTACAATCGCCGACCGTTATAGTGCCATTATCAATGACCATGGCGCCGAAGCGATCCTGGGTATCCAGTATACGGGCACCATCGCCATGCTGAGTTCTACCTTCCCGAACCGCTTGATGTCTTATCTGGGTGCGTCTCAGGTGGAGTACGGGACCATCTGCAATGCCGCCGGGTATACCGCATGGGAGTTACTGTATGGCGGATCAGCGGGAAACAAGGGATTCGACCCCCGCACCGCAAGAGATTCATCCTGTATTTTTTTGTGGGGTGCCAATCCTTCTCATTCCGCACCCCACATGCACCAGTACTGGTTGCGGGAGTCACCCGCCAAAATAGTGGTGATTGATCCGATTCGCACAGAAACCGCCGCTGCCGCTGACCTGCATTTACAGCCGCGCCCCGGTACTGACGCAGCCCTGGCGTTTGCGTTGTTACATGCATTGCGTGAACAGGGTGCATTCGATCAGGATTTTATCGACAAACATGTGATGGGTGCAGATGAGATCGCGGCTGAGATAGGTCGCTGTTCGCCAATGTGGGGGGAGGAGCAGACCGGCGTTGCGGCAACTGACATCCGATTGGCGGCTAAAATATATGCTGCCGGTCCTGCATTATTGTGGGTAGGCCAGGCCCTGCAACGGCAACCCCAGGGTGGCAACATCATGCGTGCGGCGGGTCTGTTGCCTGCCCTCACCGGTAATATTGGGAAACCCGGTAGCGGTTTTTATTACATCAATGCGACTGCAGCATTCATCGGTGCGGACTTTGCGTATCTGGAAGGTGAAAAACTCGCCCAGGGTAATCCGAAGACTGTTGGCGCGCTGGATCTGCCTGATCGCCTGCTTGACCCGGACGAATTCAAGGCGTTTATGGTCTGGAATACCAACCCCTTGGCATCCTGTTCAGACCAGCAAAAACTCAGACAGGCCTGCTCGCGGGAGGACCTGTTCACAGTGGTCGTCGACTGTTTTGAAACTGATACAGCACGCTACGCCGATATTATCCTGCCAGCAGCCAGCTTCCTGGAATTTGACGACATCGCCTATTCTTACTTTAATCTTACCGTGGGAGCCCAGAGCAAAGTTCGTGAACCCATCGGGGAATCCTTACCTAACCAGGAAATCTTTCGCCGAATTGCGTCAGCCATGAAACTCAAAGAACCTGCCCTGTTTGAAACCGACGAGGAAATTATTGCCAGCCTGCTCAGGCAAATGGGCCGTGACTATGATTTTACAGAGCTGCAACGGCGTGGGTTCTTTGAACTTAATGATAATGAACCGATAATTTTCTATGCTGACTATCAATTTGATACGCCCAGTGGTCATATCGAGGTAGCCTCTGACAAGGCACAACAGATGGCCTTACCGCGCGTGCCCCATGCAGGCGTGGACCCCGTGCTGGCTAAAGGCGAGTTTCGATTGTTATCACCAGCTTCTAGATGGCGGCTCAATGACGCCTATGCTAATGATGCGAAACTCAGTCATCGCAGTGGTGATGCTGAATTGATACTGTGTAACGAGGACGCCGCGAAACTGGGCGTTACAGATGGTGATCGTGTCAATGTATCGACCACCGTTGGATCAATTCAACTGCAGGCCAGGATCAGTGATATTGTGCTTCCTGGCACTGTGGTTTCCTACAAGGGGCGCTGGCCCAGTCGCGAGCGGGATGGCAGGAATCTCAACTTCATCCACGCGGGTCAAAAGTGTGACATGGCTGACAGCACCAGTGTACACGGTTTGTTGGTAAGGGTTAGTATCGACATGAGAACCCAGTTGGAGAATTCTAATGTCTAGTCATGCAGCCTGGCCATTCTTGCCACAAAAACGAAACAAGGTAGTCGCCCGGGCTGAAGGCGCCTATTTGTATCTGGAAGATGGATCAAAAATCCTCGATGCCGCCGGGGGTGCTATCGTCGCCAACATAGGTCACGGGGTGGAAGAAGTCGCAGAGGCCGTGAAAGCGGCCTTGTTGAACTGTTCCTATGTCGTCCCTGGCTGGGTGACCGATCAGCGGGCAAAGTTGATGGAGGAATTGACGGAACACTGGTTACCGGCACATTTAACCCGGGCACATTTCACCTCTGGCGGTTCCGAAGGCAATGAATCCGCAGTAAAGATTGCCATTCAATACCACGTCAGCCGCGGCGACTCGAAACGCAATGTCATCCTGGCTCGGGATATCTCCTATCATGGTACCACCATTAGTACGGCAGCGATCTCCGGACACCCCATCAGAAAGCGCGGCCTCGAAGCGATCCTACAGGAGTATCCGCGTATACAGACCCCGTATCCATTGCGGTGTCCGCTTGGGCAACATCATGTTGATGCTACTGACTATTATATTCATAACCTTGAAGAGACGATTAGCACCATTGGAGCGGAAAACATCGCCGCCCTAATTGCAGAGCCGCTAAACGGTTCCAGCGGAGGCGCGATTACACCGCCGGATGGTTACTGGCCACGGGCTCAGGAAATATTGCGCCAGCACGGTATTCTGCTGATCATAGACGAGGTGATGACGGGGTTCGGGCGTACCGGCGTCAAATTTGGTTCGGATTTGTATGGAATAAAGCCAGACCTGATGGTTGCAGGGAAGGGGTTGGCGGGTGGTTACGCTGCAATTTGCGGTGTTTTTGGCACCGATGAGATTGCTGACTCCATTGTTGATGCCGGGTTGAATGTCATGTTCCATACCTTTGCCGCCTTACCCCAGTCATGTGCAGCCGCGGTGAGTGTGCTGCAAATCCTGCGGCGGGATGCGCTGGTACAACGCGCCGGGGAGATGGGACAACAACTCAAATCTGCTTTGAATGACCGGCTTTCGCAACATCCGCTGGTTGCCGAGATAAGAGGCGAAGGCATGTTGATCGGTATTGAAGTCGTAGAGGACCGCGCCACCCTTAAACCGTTTAACCGGGACCGGCGCATCACTGACCGGCTGGTGGGCTTTGGCATGGAGAACGGTATATTTTTCTACCCGGGTGGTACGGGAGATGTTCGGGATATCATCTGTATTGGTGCCCCGTTTATCATCGGTGAAACTGAAATCGACCTGATGGTGGATATCCTCGAATCCGGCCTCAATCAATTGCTTTAGCGTTAAGGTTACAACAATTCACCGACCGCCCTATGAGCCTGATCGATTGCTGCATCTGCAAAGGCAAGTGCGGCAGCGTCACTGCCAGCAATGGCAATACGTCCCCGTGTCTTGCGGGCTCGAATATGAGGCGCCCTGCCCCGGCGCCATTTTTTATCCCAGAGGGAAATGTATTCATAGGCGTAACCGTGGGGCCAGCGATTAACAGTAATGGCGACAACGTCATCCGCAGCGTTGAAACCGCCGTGACCCAGAATAGCGTTTAACTGTTGTCTGACTGCCCGTTCATAATCCTCGAATGTCAGTGTCATTAGCTGCTGACGACCGCGTTTTGACTGTTCCTTTGGGTCGAGTTTCATGCCCGGGATATAGGGGATGTGGGTCAGATGAAGTACGGCGGGATCATCCGGCGTTTCGGTAAAGGAGTAATTGCCGAGGCTGACGGGGAAATCCATGGAGATCGAATGGAACAGACCATTCGGGCAGAACACCCGGCCCAATCCCAGTTCTTTCATAGATCGCCAGTTTCTTATTAGCACGTTGGTATAGACCAGGGGTGAGCGCACGCCATATTGCAATGCCTTTTTTTGTCCCCTGGGAAGACCAGGGCAAATATGCGGAATGACTCTATGGTAGCAGGCAAGTACGCAGTCCCTGCCCTTCACTTTAACTGTTTCAGCTGGCTGCCCCTGACCCGTGCGTGTTGGGTCGTGGTTAACATAAGTCACTTCAACACCTGCTTTTCGACCGCGCATGACTCGCTCCACGTGGGTAACGGTACTATTCAAACGAATGTTCACCGGTTGGTCCGGCACGTCCAGAAGACCATAGTCAAACCTGGCGGTTACGATCTCTTCCATATTTTTTGCCGTGGAGATACCGGGAACAAGCTTGTTCACTAACAGTCGCGCTATGCTGGCGTTGCCATCGGGGAAATGAAAAATGTAGGGTTCATCCTTTGTTGCTTTCTTTGATGCCTTCTTTGGTGGCGCAAGCAAGCCACTCGTACCGGGGAAGCCCATGTTAAAACCATTACGGACGGACAGCCCGTCAATGCCGATTGCCCAGTAGCCCAGGGACACCTTGGCAAGCAGGTGAATAACTTCATCGTCACAATCACGATATTGCCTCAGAAACTGCTCAATGCTGACTTTATCCATCAGTTGCCGCCGCTTTCGCTGGCTTCGCCCCTCAAATGGATCGTCGGTGCTGGCTAGTAACTGTTCGAGTTGCTGCCGTGCGTTGGCTGATATGGGGATCTTGTCCAGCTCAGTTTTCAACCTGGCATTGAGCCCTCCGGAAAATGACATGGGCACGAGGGCATCAGTGCCATAATGATCCTCGTCAAAAAAGACGAAACTGTCCAGGCCATGATCTTTTGAGAAGGACTGGTCATAAGCGGTATAGAACTTCGACACGTCGATGCCTAATTCCTTGATCAGTCGTTTGGTCACCTGACTATAGCTGCCCGGGTTTTGCATTGACTGACTTCCGCCATAGCCAATCAAGGTTTTGCCCTGATAGTAAAATTCATTCCTCTTTGCATGACCGCCAAAGTCATCATGATTTTCCAGAATAAGAATACGGGTGTCGCTGGCGGCTTGTTGGGCATAGAAGTAAGCGGCAGCAAGGCCACTGATACCGCCACCAACGACAATCAGGTCGTAAAAATTGTCGTCTGGTTTTGTGCCTTGTTGTATCGTTAGCCCACTGGTTTTGGTTCCAAAGGCTACATCATGGGCAATCTCGAAAGAACCGGGGTGTGATCCCCGCAGACCTGTCTGCCCGGGTGGGTATAGCGGTCCATTTTTTTTCCCGCCAGGCGTGTCACCGTAGATAAGGTTTGGACCCATGAGCCCTGCACCGACGCTGAGAGCGACACCACCGACAAATTCACGGCGAGTGATAGGCCGTTCCATACCGAGTTTCTTGTCTTTATCGATCTTGGACATGGGCTCACTAGATGACTTTTACAAAGGTTTTTGGTCTATCGACAATGACTTGGCGCGCCAGGCCAGAGCTGCTTTTACGCCCTGCTCGCGACTGACTTTCGAAAACGCCCGGGACTCAGGGGTTTCGGTGTTAGTGATCACGATATCCGTTTCCATCGCTTCCAGCAGGGCTTCCCGCATTCCCATGATCTCAAAGCCGCGGTGGATTGCCTTCTTGGTCAGCATGACTGCCAGGCGGTCGTTTGCAGCGATTCGTTTTGCAAGGTCCAGCGCTTCCTTAGTCAAATCATCCTTCGTCACAATTTTGTTAATTATCCCCAGCGCCAACGCTCGTTCGGCGCTGACTCGATCGTCGCCTGTCAGCAACATTTCCTTGGCTGCCTTGACGCCGATAATCCAGGGTAAAATCAGGCAAATGATACCGTCGCCATGTTTGACTTCTGGTTCACCAAAGAAGCAGTCGTCGGTGGATATGGTGACGTCACATGCCAAGGTTATTTCCAGCGCGCTGCCGAGGCAGTAGCCATGCACTGCAGCGATGGTTGGCTTGGGGCAGTCCCAAAACTTCATAATGATATCAAAATCGCGACGGAGCTCTTCGTTCCAGAATTCCGGATCGTTTTGCGCCTCAGGATCGGACTCAAGATCGAAACCCGCTGAAAAAGCGCGACCTTCGCCACTTAACACAACGGCACGTATAGCATCGTCAGTAGCGACCAGGTCAAGGCATTGATGAAGTTCATTGATCATCGGTCCGCTGACAGCATTGAGTTTCGCTGGCCGATTCAGAGCGATGGATGCAATTCCGGATTCGACCTTGAACAGTAGAGTTTCAAACCTGATATTCGTCATCTCAATTTCCTCGGATGTAGATCCTGGGGCTAACCTGTCGCTTCGCGAATCCAGATCCTTCATGACACATTCCTCATAACCACCAGGGCGTCAAGACCTAAACAACCCTTTTCAAGCACTTTGATGGGATTGATCTCAATTTCAGAAAAGACATCGGAGAATTCAACAACAATCATCGAGAATATTGCTGCTATATGACAGAAGTGGTCTATGTCATATGAAGGTAGACCCTTTGCCTTTCTGGAAGGATTATCGAACAGGTCATGGTGCCTTAATTTGCTGATTGCATGTTTAGCGGCACCGGCACCAAAAGGTGGTAAAACCATCACTGCATCGCTTAGCAGTTCAGTTTGCGTGCCGCCTAATCCCATAATCACGACGGGACCAAATTCACTGTCGTCAATCGACCCCAGGATCATTTCAAGACCCGGTTCGGAATCCATCGATGCAACGATGGCATTGGGTCCAAATTGAGTGGAAAGCTGCTGAAACGCGAGTTCCAGCGCCTGGGGGGTTTCAATATCAAGTTTCACCCCACCTGCTGCTGATTTATGAACGATGCCTGGCTCAGCTGTTTTCAGCACAGTGGGGAATGTCAGTTTGTTAGACAACAACTGCAGGTCCGTAGTACTGGTCACCTCGTAGGAAACCGACATTGGAATACCACACTCCGATAACCATTTAGCGGCGATATACTCACTGGTTGCAGGTTTCTGAGCGAAATGCCGATTCCAGCGGGCCGTGGTTTTTTCAGGAAGTCGAGGTTGCATGGAAATGTCGACGATGAAGTAATCCCGATAATCTATCAAGCATCGGGCACCGACCAGAAAAGCCGGAAGGCTGTCGAGTACCGGAAACCCTGCCCTGGTCATGTCGATGGCCAGCTTATCGTTACCCACTCCCTGATGGTTGGTGACCAGAAAAGCAGGCTTTGCAGACGCTTGATGAGCGGCGGTGAGATAATCACGATATTCCTGGTGAATAAGACCGCCCGGGCCTCGGTCCATGACGACCGCGCCGAAGGCGGTATCCGGGTCTGACATGAGAATAGAAAAGCTCCTAGACATGATCTCATCAGCGTCTGATCCGCCTTTGTTCCAGGCATCTAACGGATTCACAGCAGGCATCCCTGGCTCTAGAACCTTGTCGAGTTCTGATTGACTGTGTTTGTTTAGCACGGCCAGTTGAACATTGAGCTCAGATGCCAGGTCCGCCAATAATTGTCTTTCTCCACCTGAATCGTGGATCGTTGCAAGACCGCCGGTTGAAACCTTGTGCGGTTGCGCAAACATGATGAGGGCTGTCGCAAGCTGATTCATGTCAGCGACACGTTGTACGCCATACCTGTCAAACACAGCCTCGAATACGTCATCGCGCCCAGCGAGTGCGCCGGAATGGGAAACACCCAGCTCGGCAGCCAGCTCCGATTTTCCCACCTTGATTGCGACGATTGGAATCCGCCGGGCCTTTGCTTTTTCCAGTGCCTGTAGCAGCAGTAGAGGTTTACGGCAGGTTTCCATAAACAGACCTACAACCCGGGTTGAAGGCAGGTCGATGGCGTACAGCAGTAGGTCCTCCAGGCCGAGAATGAGTTCCTGGCCTGTTGATGCGGCGAAATTGAAATTGATTCTCTCTTCCGCATCCAGGATACCCGCCATGCCCGAGCCGGATTGACTGATAAGCGCGACATTACCCGTAGCAGAGTGAGACCGGGTGGCAAACCCACAAACCCAGACACTATTCACGAAATTATAAAATCCCATACTGTTTCCGCCCAACAACGCAATGCCCGCTTCTTTTGCGAGGTTTGAGATTCTTGTTTTTAGTCCGGGTTCCTCGTCCGAATCCAGGAAAAGGTTGGTGAATATGGTACAGGCCCTGGCACCGTGTGCTATGGCTGAAACTAATGCGGATTCGATATTTTCGTCCCCAACAGTGAGAATCACATGGTCTACGGTAATCGGCAGATCATCCAGGGTTGGATAACAATGATGGGTCTCGACAAGTTCATAGCGGGGGTTGACCGGGAAGAGTTGCCCTGCATATTTACCGTTCATCAGGTTCAGTACTACCTCATTGCCGACTGAGCCTTTTCTTTGCGATGCACCCAATACCGCGATAGAAGCTGGGCATAACAGGGGCTCCAGGGGTGTCATGGGTTGCAATCTATTGGCAGGTTGGTGGAGTTGCGTGGCGTCTCTCCGGATCAAAGACTGCGCCTTCAATGACCGTACATTTTTCCATGACGCGGGACCATTTCAGTTCACGTAAATAGTAGATTTCGACGGTCAGTTCATCACCGGGTTTACCCCATGGCATCTCCAGTGAAGCAAAAGCAACATTCCTCTTCGCCGTGGGTACCCATGCTGCTGATGTGACGGTACCGACAACCTTGTGGTGCCGATTGTAGATAAACGAATGTTCAGCCGGTTTGTTTCCCGCCACATCCAGCTTCACAAAACGATAACGAGAGCCCTTCCGTTTCTCCAGTTGTAATGCTTGCTTGCCATTAAAGTGAGATTTTTTCAGGTGCACCAGCCAGCCCAGGCCCAACTCATAGGGTGATCTGGATCGTCCCGCCCGAACCTCCTGTTCAGCGGGCACAAAATCAGCGCCTGCCTGGAGAAACCCCGCCTCAATTCTGGCGATCTGCAGGGCTTCGGATCCGGCGGGCTTGGTATCAAATTGCTCGCCCGCATCCATAAGGCGGTCCCATAATTTTTCAGCCTGGTCCGGATCAACCCAGAGCTCGTAACCTAAGTCACCGGTAAATCCTGTTCTAGAAACCATCAGCTCGGATTGCTCGAACGGATAGTGAGTCAGGTCAAAGGGCTTGAGGTTCTCGATGCCATACAGACCCATATTTTTCAGGATTGTACAGGTTGAAGGACCCTGGAATGACAATGCAGCAATACGGTCGGTCTCATCCTCTATGCTTACATTAAAGCCGAGTGCAGACCATTCCAGCCAGTCCAGGTGGCGTTCCTGGGAACAGAGAATGAAGCTATCGCGTGAGATTCGAAATATTGTGCCGTCATCAATCACCTGGCCTGCATCATTGCACCAGGCTGTATAAGTCACCCTGCCTGGCTTTAGTTTGCCAAGATTACGGGTGACCAGCCGATCCAGGTAGGCATGGGCGTCAGGGCCTGTGATTCGGTATTTTGTCATTGGGGTCAGGTCAAAGATGCTGGCGGAATTACGCATCGCAAAATATTCAAGTTCCACATTGGTAAACGCAGAAGGCGTGGTATAGCCCTTCCAGTCTTCCCATTGATTGAGTTCACAGGCGGTGGCGATTCGTGAATGAAAAGGTGTTTGCATCAGGCGTGGCGGGATTTGGTCCGACATTATCTGTCCCCCCTTTTAATGACAGCCCGGGCGCAGTTACGACCTACCATTCCCAACACATTGCCGCCCGGGTGTGACCCGGCACTGCAATGATACAGACCATGAACAGGTGTCGCGTACTGGCTCATGCCGGGGAAGGGTCTTAACATTAGAAATTGATCCAGAGCCAGCTCACCGTGGTGCCAGTGACCGTTGGTGGTTCCAAACCGAGATTCAATATCAGCAGGTGTTAACAGCTCGCTGGCTACAATCTGTTGCCTGATACCAGGCGCATAGTCTTCGATCAGGTCGATTAACAGGTTCTTGAACGTATCACTTGCCTGGGACCAGCCTTGCTGGAGGTTATGTGGCGCGTACTGAACCACGGCTGACAGAACGTGTTTACCGGCAGGCGCGAGGGTCGAGTCATGGATGCTCGGGATGCTTATTTCGACAATAGGTTTGTCCGAATACTCTTTGTACTTGGCGTGGTTAAAAGCTCGCTCCACATAGTCAGAATCAGGCGCTATTACCAGCCGGTTGCCTGTTTCACTTTCACCGACGCCGGTAAACCGGGGTCGGCTGTCCAGGGCCAGGTGCAGCTTGGCGGTGTTGCCTTTCATGCGAATATTATGAACGCGCCGGGAAAATTCAGTATCCAGTTGAGGGTAACCCACCAGCGATGAAAATGTAGCCCTGGGATCTGCGTTGGAAACCACGGTATGGGTTTTTATCTCTTCTCCGGTTTCAAGCCTCACGCCAACCACTTTGGAACCCTCCGTGAGGATCTTCTCGACTTTGCTGCTCGTACGCAGCTCTGCGCCTGACGATTTTGCAGACGCCGCAATAGCCTCGACCACGGTCCCCATACCGCCCAATGGGATAGATGGCCCATTAAAACCAAAGGTTTCGCCAACATGTCGATACAGATACGCCAAAACGGTGTTTGGAGAGCGCGGACCAGTATGAGACCCGAGTACCGCATCGAGGCACAATGCCCCTTTGAGAAGTTGGTTGTCAAACCTTTCTTCAAGCACATCGTAGATGTTAATCGAACCGATGCGAAGCAGCTCTTGCATATCTGTCTTGCCCAGTTTTCTGACCTGCCAGCCTAGCTTTAACAGTGACAATTTATCTCCCAGGGAGCCGTTCATCAGTCTCGGCGGTTGATGTTCAAGGGTAGTGGCGAACACCTGACAGAACTTGATCATTTTGGATCGAAATTTCCGATAGCTATCCGCATCCTCATAGGAAATATCACCGCTGACTGAGTCTCCTTTGATTAAGACGTGCAAGCCATCGCTCCCCAGAGAGATAGTGCCGAGATCGGTCGCGGCATACCTCAAGCCATAATTCGTCAGCTTCAAATCCCTGACGATGGTGGGATGCAGTGCATAGACAAGATGTGCACACTCTGAAACCCGATAGCCCTCGCTGAATTCACAAGTGCGGGCTGCGCCACCAATGGTGCCTGAGGATTCCAGCACCAGTACTTTCAACCCTGATTCGGCCAGGTAGGCTGCGCTCACCAGGCCATTGTGTCCAGCTCCGATGACCACCACATCAAATTGATTGGTATCAGTCATCTGGATATGCCTCGGGAACGGATGATGGCTTATTCAGGTCCATCAGGATTTCCCTGGCCGAATTAGCACCGGGTGCTGCCATGACACCGCCGCCGGGATGAGTACCCGAAGAACACATGTACATCCCATTGACAGGTCCGCGATACTGGGCATAACCTGGGAATGGCCGGTTAAATAAAAGTTGATCAAATGTCAGCTCTCCTTGGAAAATATTACCCTCGGTCAGGCCAATCTCGTTCTCGATATCTTGCGGGGTTCTGATTTCTGCGTGAAGAATTAGGTCCTTGAAATCGGGACTGTAACTACCGATCTGGTCGATCACCGTTTTACCGAATGCTTCACGATCATCATCAGTCCAGGCTCCTGTGGCGAGTTTTGGCGGTGCATATTGGACGAAAACACTCATCACATGCTTGCCCGTGGGTGCCATGGTCGGGTCCACCTGGGTCGGGATCAGCATGTCTACATAGGGATCCTGTGACCAGGTGCCGTTTTTCCAGTCATCGTAGGCTCTCTCCATACGTTCCATGGAATCGATAAAATGCAGGTCACCGGTCATTAATGGGCTTTTTTGCGGCAGACCGCGGAAGGTTGGCAGGCCGTCCAGGGCTATGTTCAGTTTGCCGGACGAGCCCCGGATCTTGAAGTTTCTGGCCTGTTTTACAATCGATGCCGGTAAGTCATCTTCCTGCATAATGTTAAGGAAGGTCCGTTTAGGGTCCAGGTTTGATACGACTATATCGGCGTAGAGTTCGTCCCCGTTGGCGAGCACGACACCCTCGACGCCGCGAGGCTTCACCAGGATATGATCCACTTCAGCTTCGGTTTTTATTTCTCCACCAAAGGATTGGAACGCGTCAGCCAGTGCCCTGGACACAGAACCCATGCCGCCCCGGGCAAATCCCCAGGCACCAACCGAGCCGTCGACCTCGCCCATGTAGTGGTGCAGTAACACGTAGGCGGTGCCAGGAGAATAAACACCCAGCGCAGTCCCGATAATACCGCTCCCGGCGAGATGAGCCTTGATGACATCTGTCTCGAAATATTCATCAAGGAAATCGCCGATACTCATGGTCCAGAACCGCAGGGCGTCGCCCAGCACCTTTTCACCCAGGTTGTAAAATGACTTGGCGAAAAATAGCATTTCCCTGATATCCCTTGGCTTAAAAGACGTGGGGTCGGGTGGTGTTCGCATCAGGAACGGGCGAATGAATCGGGTTTGTTTGGTGACGTCAGCCGTGTAGCGCTCGTAGGCGTTAGCATCTCGCTTGGAATGCCGTGCCATTTCCCGATACTGGCGTTCGTGATCCTCGTAGTTACCGAAATAGCCACCATCACGTTTAAAGGTAACACCACCCACATAAGGGATGACTTGAAGCCCGAATTTCGGCAGGTTCAGGTCCCGGGTGATTTCTGGTCTCAGCAGGCTGCAGACGTAAGAGCAGTTGGAATATTTCCATCCCTCGTGTAATTCACGACTGACCGTGGCGCCGCCGATGTACTCGTTTTTTTCAACCACGATTACGTCAAGACCGGCCTTGGCGAGATATGCTGCATTGGCCAGCCCGTTGTGGCCCGCGCCAATGACAATCGCGTCGTACTTTTTCACTCTGCATTTCCCTGATGTTTATTCAGTTTGTTGCTCTAAGGGTTCTCTATCATTCAAGAACAGAGGAGAAACACCCCACCCACGTTCATACCCTTTTTGAAGTGGGTACTCGAGCGGCTCATGTTTCGCTTTGCTGGCATGTGCTTTTGTCACCCCGGAATGAGAGGATCCGTCCATGCCACGGTAAGAATTTGACCTTCACTATATTGAATAAAAAGGAACTACTCATTTATCCCTATAGGCATGGACAAGTCGGGCAACAACAGCAAATATACTGCCCCTAAACCCCGATTCATCAGGCATTTTGCGACTTGCTTAAAGTGCTGTCTATGCAGGACACTACACTGGTTGTGATAGCCTGGAATGTAATGAGTGATCGAATGACCCGATTGACAACCCTGGGGGGGTTGCTCCTTCTGCTGGGGCAATCAGTATCTGTTTTCGCTGAAGAAAACGCCGAAGCCGTACTGAATGTATACAACTGGGCGGACTACATTGGTGAGACCACGCTTGAAGATTTTGAGCGAGAGTATGGCATCAAGGTAAATTACGACGTCTATGACACCAGCGAGATCGTTGATGCAAAACTGATGGCTGGCAATTCTGGTTATGATGTCGTGCTTCATAGCGCCGGGTTCTCTTCTCGGCTGATACCAGTGGGTATCTACCAACGTCTGGACAGGGACAAGTTATCTAACTGGAACAATCTGGATCAGGCACTGTTGAAGTCAGTGGCACAATACGATCCGGGCAATCAATACGGCGTACCCTATATGTGGGGCACGACCGGATTCTCTTACAACTTCGACATGATTGCCGAGCGTATGCAGGACGCGCCGTTTGATAGCGCAGCGCTGGTGTTTGATGCGGAAACAGTGTCGAAATTTGCCGACTGTGGTGTGACCTTGCTCGATTCTCCGACAGAAGTTATTCCCCTGGCATTGATTTACCTGGGTTACAACGCAGATTCCATCGAACCGGTGCACCTTAAGGCAGCGGAGAATTTGCTCCGCTCCATTCGACCTTATATCAAGTACTTTAGTTCAACGAAAATGATGATTGATTTACCAAGTAAGGAAGTTTGTATTGCGATGAGCTGGTCCGGGGACTATTCGGTTGCCTCGATGCGAGCTCGGGAAGCCGGTATTGAGGTAGATTTTCGTTTTAATATACCGACGGAAGGATCCCTGATCTGGTTTGATCTTTTGTTTGTTCCCGCTGACGCGCCGCATATTGAGAATGCGTATCTGTTTCTGGACTATTTATTGAGGCCTGGTGTGATTGCAGACATTTCAAATTTTACAGGCTATGCAAACGCCAATATTCCGGCGACTGCATTGGTCAATCCGGAAATAACCTCTGATCCGGCGATTTATCCCGGCGATCCTGTATTGGATCGGTTATACGCGGGCAAAATACTCATGCCAAAACAAGAACGATTGCGATCAAGAGTTTGGACCAGGGTCAAATCCGGCCTTTAGGGAAGTTTTGATTAAGTGGCTTTAGAACAGCCGGTTTGGACGGACCAGGAAAAAGAAAACAACAATGACTGAAGAACATCTACCGCAGGAACAAGGACCGGAGGACCATCCACCAAAAGAGCAGGGAACGGCCGCGTCTGACAAGATATCGGATGCGCCCTGGCTGGACAAGGATACCGTGCCGTTCATTCGAATCGAATCACTGACCAAGCGGTTCGATGGCAACCCTGTGGTAGACAATGTCAGCCTGGATATCTACGAGGGCGAGTTATTCGCCATTTTAGGTGCGTCGGGTTGTGGCAAGACCACCCTGCTCCGTATGCTGGCCGGGTTCGAGACACCCACATCGGGTCGTATCCTGATTGACGGTGTTGATATGACCCATATCCCACCCTACGATCGACCCGTCAATATGATGTTTCAGTCGTATGCCGTCTTCCCGCATATGACAGTCGAGAAAAATATCGCCTATGGACTGAAAAAAGAGCGTGTCCCCAAAGTCGAAATCGAACGTCGGGTTGAAGAGATGTTAGACCTGGTTCAACTGAGAGATTTCAAGAGTCGCAAGCCGGGTCAATTGTCTGGTGGACAACGACAACGGGTTGCACTGGCCAGGTCGCTGATTAAAAAACCCAAGGTTCTGTTATTGGATGAACCCCTCGCCGCGCTGGACAAGAAACTTCGCGAGCAGACCCAGTTTGAACTCATGAATCTGCAGGACCAATTGGGCATCACCTTCATCGTCGTGACTCACGACCAGGAAGAAGCGATGACATTGTCTACTCGCATTGCAGTCATGAACGAAGGTGAATTTATCCAGACCGGGACGCCCCATCAAATTTATGAATTCCCGGTAAACCGATTTGTCGCTGACTTTTTCGGGACGATTAATCTGTTCCAGGGTAAAGTCGGCAGCCTCCAACAGGACCATATGTTGATTGAGGGGGGCAAATTGGATACCGCATTGAAAGCGCCCCTGACGAAAGAAATTAAACAACAGGATCAGGTGTGGGTTGCGGTCAGGCCGGAAAAGATCTCAATCTCGAAAGAACCTGAAAAAGACCCGAGAGTGACGGTATTGAAAGGCACCGTGTGGGACATTGGCTACTATGGCAATCTGTCGGTGTATCGCGTCAAAACTGAGGCGGGGGATATGGTGCAGGTGAGCGCACCGAACCAAAAACGCCTGGCTGAACGGGCGATTGACTGGGATGAAGAAGTTTATATTTCCTGGGATCTGTCAAGCAGCATCGTGCTTACCGAATGAGTATGGCGTTTAAGATCAGGCCCGATTTTGCAGATAGAGTGTGGCGAAGTTTTGTCATCAGTCTGCCATATGTGTGGCTGGTGGTATTTTTCCTTATCCCGTTTCTGTTTGTCTTCAAGATCAGTTTTTCTGATCCTGTCATCGGCCAACCCCCCTTTACGCCATTGTTTGACTGGTCAAAAGATTCGTTTAGTGCCTTCCTGGGAACGTTGGACAACTATCGCTTCCTGACTGAAGACAATCTTTACTGGATCAGTTATTTGAAGTCCGCAAAAATCGCCGCGATATCTACCTTGTTCTGTTTACTGATTGGCTACCCTATGGCCTATGGTATTGCCAGGTCAGAACCGACAACCCGAAATTTGTTGTTGTTGCTGGTGATATTGCCCTTCTGGACATCCTTTTTATTGAGGGTTTATGCCTGGATGGGAATGCTCTCAAGCTACGGCACCATCAATAGCTTGCTCATCTGGATTGGCCTGATCGATCAACCGCTCAAGCTGCTGTATACAGACTTTGCGGTTTACCTGGGCATCGTCTATACCTACCTGCCCTTTATGATATTGCCCCTGTATGCCAACCTGGAGAAACTTGATTTGTCGTTGCACGAGGCAGCGGCTGACCTGGGTGCCAGACCTTTCCAGGTGCTACGGGACATCACCATCCCCATGTCGATGCCAGGTATTATTGCGGGGAGCCTGCTCGTGTTCATTCCCGCACTCGGGGAATTCGTCATTCCCTCACTGCTCGGTGGCACGGATTCATTGATGATCGGGCGCACGCTTTACAATGAGTTTTTCCAGAATCGCGACTGGCCACTGGCATCGGCAGTCGCCACTGTCCTACTGTTTATCCTGGTTGTTCCGATGATGATCTTTCAGAAATACCAGATGAACGATTCAGATGGGGTGGAGCAATGAAAAAACGTTCAGTGTTTTTGCTCACGGCCCTGGGTTTTGGCTATGCGTTTCTGTACATCCCTATTTTTCTGTTGATGCTTTATTCGTTTAACGACTCGCGGATATCTTCGGTCTGGAACGGATTCTCACTGCGCTGGTATACCGCGTTATTCAACAACGACCAGATAATTGAAGCGGCTTTACTGAGTTTGCAAATCGCGTTCATCAGCGCGACAGTGGCGACCTTTTTTGGCACCTTGGCGGGGCTCGCCTTGACCCATATGGGTTCGTTCAGGGGGCGATTGCTGTTTACGGGGTTGATAGCGGCACCACTGGTAATGCCGGAGGTGATAACAGGGTTGTCGTTGTTGCTGGTGTTTGTGAGTAGTGAACAACTCATTGGCTGGCCGGAAACACGAGGTGCCACAACGATCACCATCGCCCATATTACATTTTCCATGGCCTTTGTCGCGGTTGTCGTTCAGTCCCGATTATCATCAATGGACAAATCGCTGGAAGAAGCCGCAATGGATCTGGGGGGGCGACCTTTTCAGGTAGCGCTTGATATCACATTGCCGATTATTGCACCAGCCATGTTATCCGGCTGGTTGCTGGCCTTTACCTTGTCGATTGACGACCTGGTTATCTCAAGTTTCGTTTCCGGTCCAGGCTCGAGCACGTTGCCCATGGTGATTTATTCCAAGGTGCGTCTGGGGGTCTCACCGGATGTCAATGCTCTGGCAACCATCATCATCGTTGTTGTTAGTCTAGGGGTTGTGGTGGCCTGGTTAATCATGCGCAGACAAGAGCAGTTGCGCCTGGAAGAGGCCAGGCTGGAAAAATAAGCAACAAGGGGTAAGCTGATTATCCCCTTTCACTTTTACGATCTATTCGATCGGGGGGCACATAGTCGAAAATAAAAGTGATTCGATCTTCTTTGCCCTTATTCATCACGCTGTGATTTTTCTGGTTATTGAGCTCGTAGGCTTTACCCACCTCAAGCTGGTAAGGGCGCCCATCTATCATAAACCTGACCCTGCGGTTGGTCGTAATTGGCACATGGATTCGATGACCCGCATGAAAAGACGGATGTTTGTCGACATGTGGTTTGATGATATTACCCGCAGGTAACTTGGCAGCCATGGCTCGAATGATGGTTCCGCCTTTCGGATAATGTTCAGCAAGAATACCGTGCATGACTGGAATTGCCGTTTTTGACAGCAGCTCCCAGCCACTCTCCTGCCTCACTTCAACATTTGGCCAACCCGCACCGTCCGTGAACACGAGCACGATGGACTCCGTTTGCTGATGCACTTCGTATTCATTTTGCCTGATGGTCTGTGATTTCCAGGCTGATTCATCAAGGGACAGGATCGCCTGCCTGAGCTCTTCAATCCTTATGGATCCCAGGTCTTTTAAAGGAACATCAATATCCACTTGTTTGTTCCCCTGGGGATGTCTGATTAAGGGCGGTATGCCGCACCACTATTTCCTTCACTGATTGCTTCTGCCATTTCGATTATGACTGTCGCCACTGGCCGGGCCAGTCCGATTCGGGTAGTGCTTTCAGGATTGGCTCCAGGGTCTCAATCAGCTCGTTCAGATGCGTTTCGTAATGACGCCATAGATTGAGTGAACTGGAATAGATGGGTTGGCGTACCTGTTCAGAGCTGGCTGTCTTTACTGCTCGCTCGGTCTCGTGGAACTTGAAACACGCTTCTTCGATGGGTAATTCACAGTATTCCAGCAGACGTCGAACCTGACCGTCAAGATCCTGTACTACGTCTTCGTAATTCACGTCCAACACTTTGCCCGGTAGAATCTCGTGCCAGTGATCCATTAACCGCTGGTATTGTATGTAGTACTCACCGAGTTCGGTCAGGTCGTAGCTAAAAGGTTGCCCACTGGCGAATAACTGCTTGTAGGTGCCGAAACAACTATCCAGTGGATGTCGGCGGGCGTTGATGATTTTTGCGTTCGGCATGGCTAAATGTAACAAGCCTACATAAGTAAAGTTGTTGGGGTTTTTATCGATAAATCGAGCGGCTCCGGAGCGGTAATTTTGCGTGCGCTCAATATATTGGCCGCCTATCTTCGACCAGGCCTGCTCCCCAAGAGCGGTGAGAAAGTCCGGGAACTGTTCCGACTGAGGATTTGATCGACCAATGGACTGGACCACGAACGGCAGATCGGTCAGTTCATGGGTACCCTCTACAAGACTATGGCTGGCCAGAATCTGTTCGATCAGGGTAGAGCCCGATCGGGGCAGACCAACAATCAGTATTGGTGATGCGTCAGAGAGGCCATTGCCTTGTTTTTGTGAGATAAATTCTTCATCGAATATTTCGATCAACCGATCCGTCACGGTTTCGTTTGTCACAGGATCATAGCTCTCTGATTCGCGCCGCTTCTGATTACAACGACTAAAATATTTGAAAGCCTGCTCATAATCTTTACGGGCTTCGTGCTCAAGGCCCAAAGAGTTGCACAACTGTTCAACCGATAGATCATCAATACCCGGGTCTTCAAGCAACACTCGCATCGTGTCCACCTCGCTTTGTTCGAAGCGAAATGTCTTCATATTGGCGAGACTCCAATAGGGTTCGGCGTTGCCAGGATTGACCGCGATATGCTGTCGATAAACGTCAATAGACTGTTGCTGGCGTCCGACGGTTTTGAGCTGGTGGCCGAGTCCTGAAAATGCACCGGGATGAGTCGGTGTTATCTTCAGAGCCTGCTGATAGGTGTTGATTGCTTTCTCATGTCGACCAGCGTTTGCCTCTGCATTGGCCAGGGCAATGTACGACTCTGCGATCTCGGGTGCCAGTCGCACAACCTGCAAGGCACTTTCGATAGATTCAGGATATTTATCGAGTTGCCCTTGCGCGTTGGACAGATCGAGCCAGGCTCGAGCAAAGTCAGGGGCGATCGAAACAGACTGGAGCAGCAGAATCTCTGCGTCGTGAAATTTACGATGTTTGGCGGCGACTGCAGCAAGTAAGCGAATGGCTTCAACATTATCCGGATCATGTTTCAAAATATCCCGATAGATGTTTTCTGCTTTTTCGGGTTCGCCGTTACGTTCGAGTTTTGCTGCTTCGCTGATTTTTTCGCCATTGGCAATCTGTCTGCGCTGCCGGTTTGCAGACTCGCTATCTTGGGTAGGCGCTGTATGACCGCTTAGCAGTTCTCGTGCACGGGCGATTTTCAGGTGCAGGTCTGACCGACCCGGATCAAGATGAATGGCGTGCTTGTAAGCCGCGACAGCCTCATCAAAATACCCTTCAATCAACAGCAAATCGGCGTAAGACTCGTGTGCAATAGGAAATTCCGGATATAGCGATCTGGCTTTCTCAATATGCACTCGTGCTTCGTCAACTCTCTGCAGCGCAATCAGTGCACGAGCGGCGAGGCAAAGGATGTTCGGATCCTCAGGGTAGTCACCTAATCCTTCGAGGCTCACCTGGGCTGCTGCCTCGGCATTGCCAGACCGCATGTGATTGAAAGCGAGATTAAAACGCTCTTGCTGTGATTGCACCTGGTTGACCTTTTGTCCTTAAAACTTGAACATAGAATGGCTCGATAGTAGCTTAGGCATCGACTTGGATTCCAGCTATTCATTTGTGATTGCCTGGACGAACATTATCAAAAAAACTATTTTTCAATCGAGACTGATTTCGTGGTGGCAATGAATTGAAGACATTTTATCGGGCGGTGGGCGAGAAAGAATTCGTCCTCACCGCTGAACTGCCCTTGAAACCGA